>Ga0224511_10000308_pt1 | contig 21547 bp, 5 predicted proteins | sample SF_May12_sed_USG_2_FD_169988 | JGI IMG/M metagenome (GOLD analysis project Ga0224511, IMG submission 169988) | Sediment microbial communities from San Francisco Bay, California, United States - SF_May12_sed_USGS_8_1 | ecosystem: Environmental > Aquatic > Marine > Sediment | place: USA...
GACCCGGATTCCATAAGTTTATCAAATTCCCGCCTGTCAGGAATGGTCTTCTGTCTAAAGCCCCGTGTATGCCCGCCGCCCCCCCGGGCGGGCAAAATATTGACAGGTGCATTAGACACCATACCATAAGTCCATTCCAAATGGCAAAATGTACAGTTTGCTTTTATCCTTTGGCTGCTCAGTCAAATGTGTGTCTTTTCTTTGTTTGTGAATAATAACCTACATATCCATTTAATCGTGTTCTTTTTACATCATTTCATAGAACAAGTGGTTAAAGTTTGGGTTTGTGAGGAAAGTTTGCAATTAACGTCAGAGCTTGACTTAAAATTATACCTTTTAAATAAAAAAAACATCTTACTTACGACCTAAATACAAACATATCTAAAAATAAACAAAATAAGCAGTCCGAATATACAGTCTATATAAGATTAAGCACTTTAAAATATACCGATAGTTTCATGCAGCTAAAGGTTTAATACAGATCAATGATTGTATGCTTCTTATTTCAGCAACGTATGGGATTCCAAATCGCCAGCCTTTTAATTAGCTGGTTTAAAACTGAATAAGTACTAAAAGTAATTAAACGTGTATTTATTGAACGTTTAAAGTATAATACAGAGATAATGCAGAGATAATATTTTAAACACAGCATCTTTATATCAAACATTATTTGCACGACTGATCTTAATATGTATAATTATAATGTCCTTATATCCAGGGACTCATGATTTTATATGGAACTTTTGGATGCCAAATACAACATTTTTTCTGATTTGTTGTCGCGAACTAGTAGTTAATAAATTATCGCCGCCTCTGTAGTAAGTTGGATTTCTTAATGAAGGTGCATACAGCCGTGCGTTTAATTATAGTTTTTATCTCTATACTTGATATTTCAAAACTGATCATTTGTTTGATGGCGTTTTGGGTAAATCAACAAACAACCAAACCAAAATCAGTACGCAAGATACTAGGCTTTCGAGCAGAGAGATCAAATAAGCGCCGACTAAATTTTTTTTTCAGAAAGTTTTTTTTGCGGTAAACTGAATATGTTTTCACTTGGCTTTATATCTTAACACGTTTTTAACTCTTTAAAAAAAAAATAAAAAAATATTTAAGAAAAGAATTATTGAATATCGGTAAAATGTTTTCAAAAAGACTGGTATCCGTGCATAACCAAATAGTGGATTTTTAATATGTGTAAAATGTTTAACTAGTTAAGTCAATTTATATTTAATCAGAGTGCTACAACATGTGATAAAATCCGCGAATTCATCTTCACTAGCTAGAAGGTTGAAAATCGTGTAATTATTCATTTTTTAAAGAAATAGGAGATTGCCTCTAAGTCCATTTTACAATAACTGTCGAAAAAAGAAAGAAAAATCGACTTTTTCAGTAAACAGTAAATTAATTCTGAACGGCATTTTTTATTCCTGTATTTCAAAGTATGTGAGGACCTTTTAGATTTTAGATTTCCATTGAAAGCTCATAACATCGACGGTGATACCCATTTTGTTTAAGGTCCTCAGGGATAATTTCAGGAATCGGGTCGCATACTACTTGCATACGATAGGGAGATCCATGTGGCTGACAGAGGCGCAGGTCTCAGAGTTTGTAAAGATGTTTAAGTTTATCAATTGCAGTTTCTTTAATTCTACTGAGGGATGTAAAAGGCCTATACTCACAGACAGATATCATTTGAAATATGCATGTAGGTTAAGGTGCAACATTCTTTTGCAGGTACGTTCAGAGCCATCAAATTCAACATTTCTTTGCTTCGACATGATTGCTATCTAATACCAAATATATTACAGTAACTCTGAAATAAGAAGGGTAGGCCTAGCCAGTCTCCGTTCAAAACTAACATCATGAAGCGTTTTGAAATATTACTTTTAATTACACTAAGTCATGCTAGTAATTATTATCTTGAAATATATCAAATAGATCTTGAGAGGCTTGTCGATTATATAAATGTATTTTATCTGTCTCTGCGTACAGGCAGATTGAATGAATATAAACCTAGATTGGCTCGTAGATTGCCGAAAACACAGTGCTTTGTCAATATAGTGTGTCTAGCTGTTTCCAGAAATGCTGCTAAAAAAATAAATCACTGATTCGCATGACATCATTGTTGTCAAACGTGCAATCGGAATGTCTGATAGTCATACATTTCAAATAGGTATTAAAATATAACTAATAATTAAAAAACAACTGATCGTACAGTGCAAATAGTATTTGCTTACAACAATATGGCGTCCTTGAATGCGTTAAAGGTCGTCGTATTATAACATTTCTTCGATTAATTTTCAATAGCCAAAGTGGGGTTGGTTGTTTGGTTCACGCTATTAAAGGTGTGATTTCTAAACTGAGCGAAAAGACGGGACAACAAGTGTATACCTATATGTTTAGAACAAAATTAATGTTGTTGATATAATTGCATATGCTTATAAAAGAACACGTGTACAGGTTTTTGATTAAAGATGCTTGAAATGTGTAGACAATTTATTAATTTAAAAGATGCTTTTTTGATATTTTGATAGAGCTTATATTTGGCAGTTTCTCATCGAGAAAGAAGTAGGATTCACTGTTTAGTTATACAATGTAGTTTAAAAGTAGAATGTAAACACTTCTGATCTCAAGATACAGACATAGCAATATATGTTTCCTGTAACTATTTAAGAAATGTCATTGATTTGCTGTTAATGTTAGGGCTAATAAAAGGTTTTAAATGAAGATAAAAGAGTAAATTATACTGAACCAGATTTCTAGATATTTGTCTTTGAAACTACAATGGAATAATATATTTCACCGGATGTGTCAACGATTGTAGAATGATGTGTCATGTGTCTTGAATGGTGCTGTTTTGTAAATGACATAATTGTACTACATTTCATTTTTATTGCTTTCATTAAATAAAGGGCTAAAGTATTCGCCACTACAATTCCTCATAGTCGTTTAATGCATTATGGTATATGGCTTCAAATTATTGTTTGTCTGAACGAAGTGCCAAAAATAGCAGGTCATAAAACCTGCTGACAGAATGATATTTTTATCAGATAAAAAAGACAGATAACTTGCATGTGCGGCTCGACGATTCTGTTTACAATGAATTTGTAGTTACATGATACTTGTTTACCTTGGCCTTATCGATGCCGATAAGTATTTGTTTTATCAAAGAATACAATACAAATGTTGATATACAACTTCAGAGTAGGTATGGTATTGTTTCGTACCTTCTGCAGAAGACAGGGTCAGTGTTCTGCATCAATGCGTTATCGACTATGATTAAAAACGCTAACTGTGTCAAACACATTTTCTTGTACATTTAGTATGAAATAGAATGACACCGTCAATAAATCCGTTGTCGTATTTACATTGACATGCCAAAGGGCACTCTGATATTGTTTTAAGCGCCTGAATGGTAACCTTTATAAAATGGACATCAGCCTACATGCATGAAATATATATAATTCGAGTGACTGGTGGGAGTCGACAACCTTCCACTGCCCACATAAATGGATAAAGATTAGTGGTGTCATGGTGATGTGTTTATATAATGTTTACAATAACAATAAAGTGTACTGTAACCATTAGGCATGAGGATGTAAAAAATTACAATGTTAAAGTTAATGAACTATTTGATATTCAACCCATTAAATTATAACCACAAAAAGCCATTACATGTCAGTGTTAAAATATTTATACAATTGGAAAAGGATTGTTTATCACAGTTTTAAAAATGGTTATCTAATGGACAAAAAGCTGGGGGCCGTTTCACTAACATACTTAAGTATACTTAATGCAGGATTTACGCCAATTTTTAGCGCAACTCTAAGTTATGGAAAACCCGTTTCACCATAAGAAAACTGGCGTAACTTTTCCCATATGTTTAGGCAAGCGCAGCGTCCATAACTTTTCACATAGCGTAAATATGGCTGCCACTCTTAACATAACTTTATGGAAATGTTAGTGAAACGGTACCCCGTTCTCCATGATTAAAGAGTTGGCAAGTTGACCTTACACATAACTTCAGCCTTTCCACGTCACACTACCAACAACGCTTTCATTTTCCACAAATACCCGCCATACTTATAAAGAAATTATATTGCGTTATTGCATGCTGTTATGCTTGCAAATCCTATGCAATGTGAATGCACTCAGAAAAAATGGTTAGTCTACAATTCAAACAAATAAGTCCAACATTTGATGAATTTCAATAATCTCTCTTTGAGAATATTCTTCATGTCAATGTTAACGGTCTTACGCACATGTGTACAACTTCATTATATCGTTAAGTTTACTTCAGTTTTAGAAAAGCTTTTATCAATAAATTCATACATAGCAACACAATTTACACGTGCACTGCATAAAGAACAAATCAAACTGCAAAAGAACTTCATTCAACAGAATCGCTTTATTCTGGACCTTTAAATCTATATATATTTCGATTTTACCCCATGTCATCAATTCGTATCAAATGACATGAACTTGCGTGATACGTTTGGATATGGTCTCCTGAAAAGACAGGGACAGTTATGGAAGTAGACTCTATCTTACACTAAATTACGAGTATTAGGAATGGGTCTAGCCGACAAAGTCGTAAAACACAAATGGCATGAATATAAATTGTACAATTTAAGTAATTGTTATTTCTTAGGAGTACAAATGTGTTTTTCTCTTTCAATAAAATCTTTGGTAAATAATTTGCTTTTTGTTTCATTTCAATTTCTAAATCGAAATATCAAAAGAGCTTCTAAGAAATAAATTTCACACTATCAATAAAAGTACAATACTGTGTGGATATTGATGCAAAGTAGTAGATCATTCACTTGTTAATCATGTTAGGCTACCAAACCATGTTTTTATTCTTTCCGCCTAGCTCTCTGACCAAATAATTCCAATCCCAATCTTATTACGCGTGCAGAATGAATAAACTTTTAGCATTGGCCATTCACTTATTCGAGGCCACTCTCTGATTAATTTGTCAACGACGGGGCTCAAGCGAAAAAGAATATTCAATACGTATCAAGTTCTGTTTATTTTAAATAGAAAATAGTACGGGCCATTTTGTCATGGTGCCCTTTAACTTGACATATCTACATTGTTAACGACATTCTTTATTTGAACATCTCTTCAATTTATAGTATACGATAATAGCTTGCATTTGTTTGGGTTCAGGACCTAACAAACCCCGGAGTCGTGAGTTCCGGGTCGGCCAACTACTTGAGTGACGATGTAGTTATGTTTTGGTTTCTGCATGTAGTTTCTTTCTCTTGGACAGGTGTTGGTTACATGTATTGGAATGCTTATTTGGGTAAGTTAAGCAGAATGTTCCAGGAATTGTGTGCGTACATTGAGGCCAAAACAAAAACGATTTTGTGTTGAGTAACCACTTAAAACATTAGGCAGGTAGGGTAGAGATTTACTATTCTTTTTTATATTCTATAAATCACAGGTTTTACTTTAGGCCTAACTCGAACTGTGATGCCACCTAGGCTGTTTAAAAGCCGGTGTTGTTGTGTTTTATTGAGTACATGTATACGAAAATATGTAAGCTGTTTTCTTTTTTAAACCAGGAATATACGTTTTGCGGCTTGCAATTAAAGTAAAATCGAACGCTGTTCGGTCGCTGTCGTTTTTGCGGTAAGGTGAATTTACCCGCACCAGACGTTCGGCAATCTAGTAAAATGAAGGCTCAGACGTAAAATGGAAACAGCATTTTGATATTACATATATATTTTTTGTATTAGTTTCAAATAAAAATAGTAGGATTCGCGACTTCTTATAATGACATTTTCACAAAATGGACCATATTTCATTGAAAACAACACATAAAGGCTTAATTCTAACATTGTCAGAATAATACATTAATTTGACAAATAATGTATAATAACACATCTAGCGGTATCTTTTTAAGTTTACATGTTAATAAGGTGGATTGGTGTTAAGATTGATTGGATTTGGAGATTATCCGTTATTCGAACAAGCCGATTACTGGACCCAATCCTGTGAAAAAAGACGCACAGAGACAGTCAGATATACGAATTGTATTTAATGGATAGTTCCACAAATTTTTAAGCTCCTCCCCAAGCGGCATATTTTCTTTGATAAGGTTTATCACAAACAGGAAGTATGCTTTCTTTTGTATTTTAGGTCAGATTTCAGCTGACAATATAATCCTAATCTATTGGATTAAAATTGACCATTTACAGTTATAAATGATCATGATTGACAGTTATGGAACTGTTCATTAACCCTATGTCATCAAGTGTATCTTTATACCCAAAAGGAATAGTTTGTTTGTAATGATTGTCTATCGAAATTAATATCAACTTGATTCCTTTTCAATAGGGGATAGATTTGTATAATGTGTTAAACGCAAGTACATGCCTATTTTAAAATGAAAAATAGATTGGAGTAATTAAATTGATGTAATGTTTAAAGAAATATGTTGTATACACAGTAGACAGAATGGTCCGTACAAAAACAAACACAGTTGACCAAACAAGAAACAAGCAGAACAAGACGTAATGAACATTTAACATAAGATATTTATATACAAATGGTTCCTCCAACAAATGTTAAGATAACGCATTGCTACGGTCAATGATTTTCTTTATTGTTAAACAACCCGTCTACTCCCTTCCCGTTACCTATACCTTGCTGAAATGTTATCGATCTAGGATATGGTAACCCGGACAGTAAATTACCGTAGAAACTGTTTTAACATCACATATATGTGCTTGTATATAATGAGGAAATGATCACAAGCTCTTAAAGGCCCACTTAGCGGCATGGTTATGTGGTTAAAGCAAATTATACAGATTGTTGGTTGTCTTATACAATCTCAACGTCTTATGAAGTTCTCAGCAATATTTGCATAATAAGTTTATTTAAATAAATGAATAATATAAAGCGGGATTACTTACAATACCATCCCCCTAATGACTCTCGTTTACGATACATATGAGGTATATATCCAATTTATTCAATTATGTACGGAAATGTCTGGTTGTTTTAATTGCTGCTTAAAATGAGTCAGCCCGTTTAAAATACCATGAGAACTTTAAAAGTAAACTTCTCGAACTGTAACAATATACATAGAATTCAATTTGTATGAAGCGAGCAAGTAAACAACTTATCACTTTTGTGCAAGAAACTCAAAACATTTTCCTGTAACTAATATGAAACCAGATTAATCTGGAAAGGGGAAGTCCCAAGGAAGCATAGCCTGTATTGGGGAAATAAAAGCCTAGGCTTTATTGAAGCTGTTAAATGTTAATGTAAAACGCCACACAATTGACCTATCGACAGCCCGCCCAAAATGGCGTCTTGACGGACCAGCTTTGTTGGACCATCTATTGTATGCACTTGTCAATCATGCCTATGCAAAGCGCTATCACTATCACCTAGTCAGATAATTGGTCAGTAATATTAGAATGGAGAGATATGGCTTTCATATTGTAATAAGTATTCAGGAAAGCGATGCGTAAACCATGAAGACCAGGACAGGAAGGCGGGCTGTCGATAGGTCAATCGCCACGCCTAGCGCATGAGCGGTTATCTATTTAGAAACAAAAAATAAGTTATGGTCCCAGATGACCAGAAACATTTAACTTAATAAGGCCATGCCAAAATGGAATTATGTTAAGCGTCAACTCAAGTTTGACAAACCTAGGTACCTATTCACAAAATCCGAAAACAAAAACACAATGTTTACGACAAAAAAACAATGAATTTATATATTTAAAGATTTATTACTGGCCAAATTCATCTAAATACATTGTCAAATAAACACCTTATTATTATTAAATGCATAATTAAATTAATATTGACACAGTTTGTCAGTTTGATAAGCTAACATTTCTGGCTATTCTAAAAATCCAATGTCTTATTTGACTAGGATAGTCAACTCAATACGTTTCTAAAAATAGCATTCCAGAATGTTTCCGTATGCGAATGAGTTAGGTCCATTTGAAACCGATCGATCCCGAGAGCTTTTACAAACGGCTAGGATTTTAAAAATTCGCGAATGTATATCCAGTTACATCCCAGTGTTTCGATGAAATCAGATCTAAATCGTATTGCAGTTTATCATTTATGAGGATATACTTATGATTTAGGTGACATTTTATGAAAACTAAGGTGTATGGTTAAATGCTCTCGTTCAACGGTAATATAACTTTAATGGAAAAAAACATCATCATAATATTAAACAATGGTCCAAATTTATTTTTACTTATTTTGACTACTTTTAGCATGACTTAAAACATATGGTGTAATATAAAATGTGTGTTTTCTCGTAAAATATGTATTGTTTTAATGACACAGCTATGAAAATATTTTTACAACATATTTGTGTGTAAGTAAGAAGTAATTGTGAATTAAATCAATTATAATGAGAATACTTATATTTCCATACCATGTGGACAATTACTGTCCACGAAGATGGACAGTACATGTCATACAATCATGTATAATGATAACTGGCATGCACCATGAACCAAGGCATGTACTATATTACACTGGTTATACTATCATAATAGATTTAAACCGTATACAAATTGCGTGAGACAATATACTTTGGATATCTATGTTGCAAAATATCAATAAACGTGAGTACATGTAAAACTAACATGTCCATCCTAACTAGAATTCACATAAAAAGTACTTGGTTGTACATACATGTTAATAGTTTTAGTCAAAGTATAATTATATATTTTTCTGAATCCCGGAATTTAGGATTTATATAAGAGAATTTCACCAACAAATTAGTTTTTTATTGGACTGAGGACTCTAAAAGCTACGCGCACGCGGACGCTTAACAGAACTCCGATTTAGCATGGCCTAATGATGTAGTACGGGACGACATTTTATTACCGCCACACAATCACTAGACAACTGCAGCTGTCTTACGTTAAATTAATCTAAGAAACGTTAAATCCTAAGACAGCATACCTTGCATGGGAAAAATAGCACCCTCGGTTTTATTGAGACTGTTCATTATGGTAATAAAAATGCTAATCCATCGGCGCCCACTAGCGCCGAGATCCTATGGAAACAGACATGTTATGCAAAAAGACTGTCCATGAACATAAACGATGGACCCATTAACAAATCAATTGCCACTTAGTAGTCATTTCAAAACATAAACCAAGATTCTATCATTATATAACACGTAAGCTATGGAGCTAAGGTATGAACAGAAAGTGATCTAATCAGTATCTTTTAACCCAATCACAACACAAATAATGACAGCAACTTATTGGCGCACATTTTGCCGTCACTGTGTACTTCACATGATAGTGTTAAAAAATATTGTTGTCCTGAAAAGTGCTATTTACAACACGACCAACCATTTTTTTAATCTATCTATACTTCCTGAGAACTGTTTCACAAATTGCACTTTTAAAATTGCATCAATATTGACAATAAATAAGTGCAATTTTGTACTATTTTTTTATACAAAACGTATTGTAAAAGAATGGTCTTATTGTATAATAACAAAAATGCTTTCTGCACCAAGTAAACACAATTAATTTTAGGTGCACGGTATTAAATGGCATACAAAAAAGAGTTTCGGAAAATCATGTTAATAATGACATGTTTCCTAGCAAATACTGCGCTGTCGCCTTGGTACGGTCAATATTGATCATTTGGGGTTTAATTAAAACAGTTTTGCGCTACAGTATACTTTACACGTAGAGTAAAATCCGCCCATAAGGAACTCATTGGCACCATTAAAATATGTTTCTTATAACCGAAAGTCCTTATAAACGTATAGTGATCTTGGTAAAGATTGCGGAATGAAAATCAGTTCCTTATAACCGGAAAATTTCTTATAAGCGGACATTACTGTACTCAACATTCATTTGGAAAATACACGTTCCCTTCAAACGACAGTTCCATGACTCGCCCGGCATCAGGTCACTCAACAAAAGTACTTGAAACATCTCTGTTTAATAATGCTATTAGTGACCTAAGAAGTGTACATTTAAATGTAACAATCAAACAATATAGTAAGCAATGAAATAAATTCAATCTGTCAACCTAGATAATGATATTCTGAACAAACAGACCCAATGGTGCTATACCTGCATCTTTGGGAAAGAAGTGTTTACTTCTATTTTTTAACCACACTTAAGCAGTGAATTCTACTCCCATAAAAACGAAAAACTGCCAAATGTATGCATGTTAAAATACTACAGAAAGACGACTTCATTAATAAAAAGGGGGGCCAGCAAATTTGGCTTTGAGTTTTGTTTCGACCTTTTACGTTAAAACAGTTTATAACCAGATTACAATCGAAACGCTCAGTTTGTCTCGGTGGTGAAGAGGTAACGAACGCATCAGACGTCGGTGTTAGAGGTCCCGGGATCGATTCCGGCTCAAACAAGGATATTTATTATTGCTTTTCCCTTTTGTTGTTGTTGTGTTTTAACTTTATTGGTCCAAAAACCATTTTTGTAATGACATTTTGCCATTACTCTAACAAATGATTTATTAAGTATACTAAACGATCGATAAACTGACATAGCATCTTTAACGTGTCATGGAGAAACAAACAAGGTCGCGGGTTCGAACACGGCTTGTAGTCATAGCATTTTCCACAATATTTACTTTCTTACATTGTATACATGTATATGGAAATGAGAAAGAGATTTTATAACAGTCCAGAAAAATGCTTTTAAATAAACAGTGAATATTGCTGAAATTTCGCACGCGACATTATCATGTGCTCACACTTATATTAAAGTTTATGTTAATAATAATCCGTCTTCTTACTGATATACCACACTCCTTTACATTCACTTATTAACAAAAAAACATTCAAACGACAAGAAATAATGTCTGTTAAGGGTAATACTTGTGACAATTTATATTTATATTATTGTGTTTATAATATACCAGTAGGGAAATTAACTGTCTGCAAGTGATATACAATTTGTATTCATGTTTGTCCTCTCAAATATCTTGAGATTTATTTAAAAGTGTCTTTGATAAGAGTCTTCTTCATCAAACAGCAGTGGTGTAACTTTACAAACAATAATAAGACCACGTTATTAATAGAAGCTCAAAATAAAGTAAAATTTTCAAAACATTGTATTGTTTTTGTAAGAATACAATTTTATTTATTATTTTATAACTAGTCAGGTTGCAATTTGGCTAGTTAATAGTAACGCAATGTTTGTTAACACCCTGTTTTAAAATTGTTGTACAGACATAGATTCTAAATGCGATAGGATCATAGGATACACAATATATTAAAATATATTCAACCAATTCTTGTTCTCTGTACCATATTTTTGTAGGCCCTAGCGGGACAGTGTTAATGTATACATATAGCAGAAACGTTTGAATACTTTATTCTTTAAGGTGCTAGGACCACTTTACAGAAGTGCAATATGTGGAACAAAAGAGAAAGCATTTGTAAATGTTTTATGTTTTACGAAAATGTAGAAGAATAAAAGACTAAAGAAAGACACCTTTTCATTGAAATCAACAATGCCAATTATGAAATTCGTCGTTTTACTATATTTAGCAAGCCTGTGACAGTGTGTGATGTTGACGATCCGGCCAACAAAGACACACGCAATACAAAATACTAATGCTTAAGAATCTGCTATAGTCAATATGTTTTGCATGTAATAAGTACATTCGTTCAGCAAATAAAAGATTTTTTTCTGGAAAATATTCAAATTTAAATGATCGCGAGAAGCAACTTTCTCACGTGTACTAGTACATACTGCGAGACAAACATAGACACATGTACCTAGATAAAAATGTGTGCCAAACAAATAAGCCACTTGTCGGGCGCGTGGATATTGTAACCTTGGAAATAACTAATGATATTAAGTACTTTTCTATTACAATCGAAGTTCCGGCCTTTGTTTTGCCCGACACACCACATCCGGCTCGGCGGACGGTGTGTGCCGGTAGTGAAGACGATATACAATACAGCTATAAGTGTAATGGCTGAAGTCAACAACAATGAAAGGGTCGATTCCATACCCAGACATCGTAAGAACACATTATGATGATCCAGAAAAATATGCTGCGATCGAAAAGTCTCGATCGAGGGCTAATATTTGTTGTTGATTTTGTTTTTACTTTTGTTTTGATTAGTTTTAAAAACCCAGGTTTGGTGGTTTTGGCATGCACCGCTATCCAGTCTCCTAGAAACCACATAAAATATACAAGAGGTTTGCACATAATGACATTATTATTGTATTTGTCAAGTCCAATAAGCATCAAAATAACGAAACTGCTCGGAATCACGACCTTTCCAGAACCTAATTATCACTTGACAAATCCCACGTGTGCACACTTATGGTAATAGTAACATGCGATGCGCCTGGTCCAAAACGAACGCATTAAAAGAAAGAGTTATTGTTAGAACTTCTAGTATGTCAGAAAAAGTTACAGTACATGTGGATACTATACCGTGATATAAACAAATTAATGCATTAAAGCAATGCAACATAAAACAACAAATGTTAGATGCAAAACAATTTGAATTAACAAAGCTGAACTCATATACTCGAACATGTAATCATCTAATTTAAACATATATATAAATAATAAACAAACTGTGTTGTTATCTTGTAAGTAACATACAATAAGATACAGTACAGCCAGCGCGGAACCTTCATTTGAACACCCGTCACCGCGATTTACCTCAACGTGTTCGCTGAAAATGACCACCGCGATCGGTGTTGTTTGCCGATATTTCCGGTGGTCACCGGTGTTCAATTGCCCACGGCAGTGGACACCGCGCGACGCGGTGTACGAACACCGCGGATCCCGATGGCCGGACACGGTGGTCCTTTATTTTATACAGTATATATGTACAATGTAGACGATGAAAACCCGTTGACCGCGATGATCCCTCGCGGGCGACCACCGCGAATCCTCGCGTTCGGTCATCGCGATACGCGAGGGTCATGACCACCAGGGTCAACGGGTGTTCGGCCGCGGTGTTCGACAGAGCGTGGATAATTCTGACCACCGTGGTCAGAGGGTTTATGAAGGTTCCGCGCTGGCTGTACTGTAGATGAATAAATACATGTACATATGTGTGTAAATTACTAATAGAGAAGCTTTTAATCATTAATTAGTGTTTTTATTCAGTACGCAAAGATTTTCCAGAGACATCATATCTTATTTTGTTTTGTATTTTAACATAAATATATCTCATACCGCACATATATTATCTAAAAAAACACTAAAGTCGCCAAATCTCACTATAAAATACATTTATGTCATAAGCATAAATCATTCGCATGTGTTAAAATTACACCAGCATTTGTACTTGTAGCCGCGTAAGGTTCTGTTGAACTTTCGTAGATTAATTCAAACAAACCAAATGACAAATGACCCCCAAACGCACAAAAAGTAAGTTAAGTACCTCTGGTTTATTGTATGTTGGGAATTGACTAATTGATAGGCATTGCTACCGTAACATATCAAAACAGTAAAAGCAAATACATCATGGCACACATAGCTATTCTGGTCCCTACTATCACAGTTTGCGCTTTTCAGAGAACCTTTACACTTCTATATTGTCCTACATTTACATTTTAGTTTACTTTTTGTTTTTGAATTGTTCAGGATGTAAGCATTATAAGGAGTATGGACTATAAAGATCCATTTTTGCAACAGAATACTATAATAGCACTTTCAGAGTAACATTTCTACGTAAGGCATTACATAACTACATATAAATATTGAATGTGGGCTTTCACAAGGTGAGACAAGATGTATTAATATATTGTTTTACTAATGGTTGTATGGATTACATATTTAAGAAATAGTTACTACAAACGCCATTTAGGACCTTCTGGACTTTAAGTGACGGACCAGTCAGCCCCCATACATGATTAGGATCGACTCCGATTTAGTGCGCAACTCTCCGTATACATTAAGTAAACAATTTCCCAAGTGATATTAATAAATTATATGTCAACCCATTATGAAGTAACGGCCAAACCAAGCCAAATGTGGACGCATAGCATAGAAGGACGGACGCACGGACGCAGAACAACAAATCAGTGATTGCTATATCGAGCACATCGCCAACGGGCTTGATAAAAATGCAGCTAACGTTCGAATGCTAACCATAAACATATTTATAACAAAAGTGATTTAAGCTTCAATCAGGCCCACATTAGTATACATTTCAAAATATTCAGATCAAATACCCAGTAGTGCATATGTATACTTGTATACACAACCGAATAGAACTTATGCTAAAGAGCAATCAAGATTCAATAAATCTAACAATAATCTAACACTGATTACACTATTCGAAACTTCTAAATTTATAGAATATCGTACCAAAATTTCTCCCCAGAACAATGCAATTATCAATAAATCCAGAGCTTAGGTAAATATTTATTTATCACATATCCTCAAGATTACACAGTTAACAAAAATACACATAAGCAATGCCTTCAGTGACATATCTAATAATTGACTTGGCTCAGGAACGTTTAATCCTGGCTGTGAATATTAATGCCACAAGATCTCGTTTCTGATTACTTTCGTTTGTATAGCTATATTATTCTGCTGGTTGCACGTTGTTGTTATTTAGGTTTGGCATTGCAGTGTTCTGTACTGTATTAAAAGAAAATCTCACTTTATAAGCTTGTTACTTTGACCTTTTACAACTTTTGTGAAATATATTAAGGATATTTTTATTAATGGTGTCCACATACCGAGGCATTTCTTTGCTCACAATATGCCACGTCACAGATGAAAAAGGCTGAATAAAAGCGTTATTGAGTGCATTTTAATTCAAAGTATTAACACTAAAATTTAAAAGTTTAATCAAGGTAGTATTTGTACCATTTTTCGTGTGAATTTCAAAATTCCCTCATGTTTTGTAGCTGACTTATTTTAAAATTATGTTAAAGGGATATGCGGGAGCCAGAAAATGTTAATGAACCTCAGCCTTTGTCTTTGGTATTAAAGTCATCTAGCCTTGTTTGGAGGGTTAACTCTAAGTTGTGTCCTTAAAATGTCTGAAACGTGTATGTTTAAGTTATCTGTTTTGAAAAATAGTGATTTTTTAAATTATTTTTTGTTATGCGAGTTCATTTAAGGATTGAATTTCATTCTGGGTGCATTTATTGGATCATGAACGAAATGGTCAAATTGGCAAATTACCCATGAAGCGCTAGAAAATTCAATCCTTATATTTACATTCTTTAATATTAAGAAATGCGCTATATTTAAATTCAGTTTTACATTAAAAGTGCTTGTTTTAAGTGAAAAAATAACCTTGTCAGCGGGAGGAAAAAGCTGTTCTTCCTTGCCTCATAACAAATTCTAATTATTTATTACGCGCTATAAATAGAACTTCCAGGTGAATAATAATTTCTTTAAAAATCACAGGTCGCAAATTGAAACAGCAAGTGTAATAGTACATACACCGATGACATCACTGTTTAAAGGGCGCAACTAATGAAATATGCCGTTTGAGCATTTATTTTATTGTGCTGTGCTGCAAAAAAGTGTCCAGTACGGCAATGTTTTTATGCATTGTTTACATTACGTTGCAAAATTGAAACAAGTTTGTGTGTTTTTCTACAGCTTTTCTTTACACAAATGGAGGAAAAGAAAAAAAGCATTGTGTGTTTTAGCCTTAGATTATGTTGAAAAAAGTAAGTTCAGTTTATGTGTGCAGTATTTGCTTAAGAAATCTGTTATTTAAACTTGAAAGAATGTCAAACAAAAGGCAGGATTCCGTTGGAAATGTGTCTTGAAATCAATGTTTATTCTTTTATTTACAAGAATAAACAATGAACAGTCGTCTATCGTTAGCAAAATAACAATTTACTTGGGGACACATGTGACAATCTACTTCATTCATAAGGTAGGTCGAGTTTTCGTTTTTAAATAATAAAAAGTTCACAATGTAGAATGTTATGAAAAGTCTACGCCAGTGGTGAGGCTTTGTAATTACAGTCTCATAAACGCAATCGTTTTCCTTATCAAAATGCTTGTTGAATGTAAATATAGTTACTTGTTTGCGATATCTATTGTGTATATCAGCGGAAGGCTTTGCTGTACTGTCGACGTACGTCACCGAGCGCCCGTACGATGTATTACCACGATATACAAAAATAAATCATAAAGTCGCCGTTGTTTTGCAGATCATTAAAAACGTTCCAGAGCACTATTTTGCAGACCTGGACAAAATCACCTTCATGTTTTTGCCAATCATATTAACGATAAGTGCATATGTAACCATAGAAAGAAAAACCTTTATTATTAAAATAATTCATTAATTGGATTGATCAATAAATATTAACATGAACATAAAAGTAATTGGACTAAAATTGTTGATGTTTATTATTGAATACAATTGGTATATCTATCTCAATAGAATGTACTTATATATGTTATAAAAAAAAGTTGCTTAATATTTAGTAAAACAAATTATGTTCTTGTTATAGTAATTTTTTACTTCAGTCTAAAAAAACCAAGGGGATTATGGTTATGGTTTGCCTAAAGATGAAGGGGATTATGTCCTGGGTCTGCAAATGTGCGCCAACTCAAGCGAAAGTGGTTAAAGTTCGAGGTGATTTTATCCGTGATTCGTATACCCTATATGGTTATCTTTACAATTATTGTTTGCTGTTGTTTTGTACAACCATGATGAATACTTGTAATTGTTGTTCTTGTTGTTTTCATGCTGTCATACAACTATAAAAAACTAAGGATATGTTTAAAGAAAAAATGGTACAGATAAAGACGCTATTGTCTAGTTTTATTAACAATGACAAAATGGCCCAAACAAAAATAATCTTATATGGATACCGCAAGCAACACTCACTAGGAGAAAATGTGTTTTCACAGAAAATGAACATAATGCAAACATGAACAGGCGGTTTATGATTCCCACAAGGGACACACCACTATGTTTTATTGCTGCAATTCACAAATGGAAATCTGCAACCATTTTATGTTTTACCGTCGAAAAATGTGCTGACAATGCTTGATAGAGTTTTGATAGCGCATCTGCTTTTAGAATAATGAGTGTCATGTAGTATTGTGAAATTGTAGAATTCCACCTTTACGCGTAAATCTGCCTAGTTTTGCCCATTTTAATTTAACGTTTTCTCCTTGTTTAATGCACTTCTGATATTGTTTCCTTAGAACATATAGTTGATTTAAGTTTTGTATCCCAGACAATTGAATTACTTTATTTAGAATGAAATAGCTTTCTAAACATGAATAATTTTATCTCAGATAATTGAATTACTTTTCTTACAATGAAATAACTTTCTAAACATGAATAATCTTATATCAGAAAATTGAATTACTGTATTTACGATTCAATAGCTTTCTAAACATAATCATTTTAACTTAACGACCTTTATGGGAGTCGAACTCTCTTTCAAGTATCTCTTTTTCATTATATAACCAGTTAGAAACATATTGCTGCAGATATGATTATGTCTTATATATAATAAAAACATAATTATAGTTTTTAATTTATTTAGTGACAATTTATATTTATTTCATCCCATTTTAACATATAGGCACATTTGAATCCGTGTTTCATTATAAACATCCAATCTTTATCATGGAAACAACGGTTCTTGCGAAAACACTTGTATTCTCACATTAACGCGATTATCAAACGTTCTTTTGGCATTTACATAAATGTGTATGACTTTTTTTCTGCACTAAGTCTTGATTTAGGTTTCTCTCCAACGAAGTTGTAAGGAACCAATTGTACTTCCGGGGCGGACGAGAAAAGAAATCATTAAACAGTCATGTGTCAGCCTTGTACGTTATTTGGCTAAAAGCTTCTAGCTCTCCCATTTACCATCGTCAGCGTCAACTTGTGTAGCAGAGCATAATGCAAAAACATGTACGGTATACGCATCGTGCCATGTTATTTGAATAGATGGTTTTCGAAAAACGGTGTTAGCAGCCGAACGAACATCAACATAATTTATGTATTGAACTTAGTAAATGAACATAGATTTACTAAGCACTAAAGGTAGCAAAGACTTTTATTCTCAGTTTTCGTTGAAAAAAAATATTTACATAAATGTTTAAGTATGTTATTTTTATAAAGTTCCATATCATTATTATCTTAGTTATATGTTAAGCAAAGTAGTTGAGTTTAAGAAAATGTTGAAATACTTTTACCATTAGGCCCGACCCTACCTATCGGAACCGATAGACTTTATTTACGAAAATACCGGTTTTTTTGCGCTGGGGTCTTTATAATTAAGGTTTCAATTCTTAAAAAAAAACAGAGCCGACCTGACCTAAAGTTTTTAAGACCGTTGCCATAAACACAAGATTTATTTTTTTGCCTTAGACATAATTATTCACTTGTTCATGTCTTGATTGAGGCCAACTAGATCCAAGCTTATCTTTTCACCATACACGCCAGCTTGATTCAACTTGATGCCCGTTTTTCTTGACCAAACAAGAACTAGTTAAACCATTTATATTTCAACTGAGGTTCGATCACTGGGGTGTTTGTTCTCTTCCAGTTATGTTTCTTGCATTGTTATTGTGTGACATGTACGTTATTCTAAATGAATTTCAAAAAGTAATTATATTAAGTTCAAAGCTGGCACCAGCAACTGAATTAATAATCATTATGGCTCTTATAACGTTATGAAAGAGAAATCATGAATGTCTAAAATACGGCATGACAGACAACGCCAATTTTAATCTAGATGTGTATTCGTGGTCTTGATTTATTACTATTCCTTAATACAATCTTATGAAATAGAGTTGTGATGAAGATCCTAATAAATGATTGATGTTCCACAGACGTGTAGAAATCATAAACTGAACATTTACAACTCGGCTGTTACTACTGTGTTTACGTGCGTGTTTTCCACGATGTAGTTTGCAGACAGTGGCCAGCATATTAAGTTTATCTGGGGAAATATTGTAACCATTGTCAGTAAATTATTTTTGGTATGTTTTTATTTCATGCACAATAATGCATCCTTTTTACACTACAACATGGTTACACTCTTTACAATTACCTATGCTGATTTTTTATGATTTTGGTCAATTACAAAATCATTGTTTTATTAATAGGTCTGTTCTCAAGTCTGTTAAGCACAGCGGTCTCAATCCAGACAGAGGTTGATGCCTTTATAAGAGAAGATTCCAGTGACAGACTTTCTTCCGCTGCGGTATAATATTGAGAACTAGGAATTTAGCAGTAAGCAAATATATAGATAAATCGTGCCTCGATTGACAGCTCTAATAACTGACTTGGCATGCAACAATGTCAAGGAATGCTTTGATTACGCATATATATCATTACTTGCCTCTAGCTTATTTACCCCTTACCAATAATTAAAACATTACCCTCAAAACAACGTTAATATTTTACACTAATTCAACATTTCTATTGTATTACACTCGACGTATTTTATAATATGGTGCATTAACATCTAAATAAGTACATATTTGAGTTTCCTTTCATATGTCCCTGCACCATAGATTAAATGTTTCGTCGTTTGCTCGGCAAAAGGCATTGGGTATGGTTTACGACGAAACAATTTATCATCCCCCAGTACCATTTAAAAGAAACTGGGAGTTTGAAGGACAGACAACGTTCAGGTTAAACCCGTAAAATGTCGGCACGTAAAAATTGATATTTTATGACGTCATCACGAAGTTATCGTTATCAAAACGCCAGAAAAGTGGTTTGCTGTTTGCCTGACGCATTTGGAACCATAATTTGTTCTGTAACGGGGAGGAATCGTCTTGTCTGAAACTAGCTCAACGACGTCTATATACTGAAATTTTCCTTATGAAACGTCACCGTAAAAAAATAACAAGTTCGAAAACATGAATAAAATAGCTATGTTCATTCTTAAATAGTGTTGGAATCCACTTTCAAATAGATGTGTGTTACTGCGTTCCATTATGTTTCGGTATTAAAACAGCACCCATCACGAGACGTTAACTGGCTAAACTATTCGTTTCAGAATTAAATATTATTTTGTAGTAATGTTTTTCTTGTCCTTTGGGATCATGGATTGTATGTTGTTTTTGGTTTGAAAATAGATTTCCGCTCATGTGATAGGGGAGGGGGAAGCGTTCATGGTGTGCAATCGTTCATCACAACCGATATAACAAAACCTAGGCTGTTATTTTTCTCATCCAAGCTTAGCTTCCTTTGGGACTCTCCCTTTTCTCAGATTCATTAAACACTCGTTTCCATAATTCTGGGAAAGGTGCCATGGAAATTCGCAACAGTTTTGAGAATTCCCATCTAACACCCACACGTGTCACATAGATCTACGGCTTCCCGTACTCTGTTCTTACTAAAATGTCTCCTGTGTCACTGCAATTATTGGCGTTTTACGTATTATGCTTCTATCGTTTAAACAGTGTATTAGCTAAACTTTATTATAACAAATAGGTGTTTATTGTGAAAAAGAGCGATTCATTCTTCCGCTCGATTATAGCTTCGATAGACTACTGCCAGTACCAAGGAACATGATGTTGTGTGTTTAAGGAGTACAGAATAATTACCAACATCAATGTATAAATTCAAATCGCGTGGAATTTCTGTCTGTCTGTTTGTCTGTACTTATCATGTTAAGAACATAGTATATATACAGTTGCATTTAATTGCGATGAAAACTGACGCGTTCATGTTATGTTTCGACGAAATTGTTCCTTATGGTCCCTCAAACGTTGCATCATGGATGAAGAACATTACTTTCAATTTAACGTTCGTCTGACTCGCATTTAAAGCAGCTGTGCTCCAGAATATACTAAAAAATCATTAGATACATTTTTTTTCAAAATATCTCTTCAAATATATATAATAGTTGTTAGAAATAAAAAAACAGAAAACAGACAAGTCGCTTTTCTGCCATCGGGATATTCCTACTGTACATAACGGCTACTGCGTTATAACGCAGTAGATTATGCAAAGAAAAACGATGTTTACCAACGATTTTTCAACTGAATTAAAGGGTCAGTAATAATAGATTTCTCCACTGAACATAACTTGACCAGTATTAACCGTAAATTTTACAAACAAATCATTTTTTTATTTTTTGAGCATCTGGAGGACAGCTGCTTTAAGAGTCTTCAAGAGTCTTGAACACAGATGAGGTTATTGCTAACCTGAACATAACCATTTATTTTAAATATCACATGCCCTTCTTGAAATTTTTATTAAAAATACTATAATGGTTAAATATCGTGTCAAGCACCATTAATGATATATAAAAAGAATAGACAAAATTTTATTATATGCTTTCCGGTTATTTGATATTTCTCTATAAACTACCGGAAAGCATATAATAAATTGCTGTGTTTTCTTTTTATTTCATATAATAAATTTAAATCCACCTTGTCTGAATTATTAAAAAATGAACAAATAAAAGTAATGTAGAGAAGGACGGAATAAAACGCTACCGTGGTGTACAGTGGGGCTGCGTTTCGCCAACTTGTTTATGACAATGACGTCATTTCCAGCAATCTAATGACGTCATTTAGGAATTCCCCACAACTATTAGTATAAGTGCAGCGTAGT
>Ga0224511_10000309_pt1 | contig 21544 bp, 20 predicted proteins | sample SF_May12_sed_USG_2_FD_169988 | JGI IMG/M metagenome (GOLD analysis project Ga0224511, IMG submission 169988) | Sediment microbial communities from San Francisco Bay, California, United States - SF_May12_sed_USGS_8_1 | ecosystem: Environmental > Aquatic > Marine > Sediment | place: USA...
ATGGACCATATTCACCTTCCCCTGTCTGTCTTAATGGCGGTACCTGTAATGACGGAACTAGAAATGCTCCATTCTGCGAATGCCCTCCATGCTGGACGGGACAGTTCTGCGAGATTCGTAAGTTGACCACTTTCTCTACTAAAGGTTGTACAAGTCAAGAAACAATGATTGCAAGATGCAGCCCAAGGGTTACACAAATTCTGCATGAAGGTTCTATTATCATGCGAAATAGGCTTATTTGTTCCGCCACAAAAAGACAGCTGCAATTCTGTTCTTCTTTATACCTCAAAGTGACTGCTGTAAATTTTAAATTTCAGTATAAACTAATTTACTGGCCATTTTGCCTGTTTTGCACAGTTGTGCGGTTTCATTACAGCGGTAGACAGCTGTGATTGCCTGGACATCCCTGACCAATGCCAGAACGGTGCCACATGCGTTGATGCTGTGCCGTTTGGCTCAGGCACATCCTGTGTTTGTACTTGTGGCTATGATGGTACCAAATGCACCAACCCCATCTCTGAGTGCTGCAACTATGGACCCTGTATAATGGGAACGTGTTCAGATCTAAACTACGACAACCCAGAATGCATCTGCGACCCCTGCTACGAGGGACAATTCTGCGATCAATGTGAGTTTCCAAAACACAAGAGCATCATAGTATTTAAAAGAGATGCAAGTGATCGCAAAAAGTTAGGCACGGACATTCCATGCTATTGACAACCCACCAACCCAGCTGCAGGCAATTTGACAATTTGAAGACCATGCTTTCCAGCCACTATTTCAATTTACTAGTACAACTGACTTACTAGCATTGAGTGGTAATCATTCCATAAACAATCCAAGTGAGTGAAGTTCCCGCAATATTCAACAATGCAAAAATTTATCACTCCAAAGGAGTTTAATAAGAAAAATAGCACTGTAGATGTCTTACACAATAAATACGGTCACAACTGCTCATACAGATGCCCAACCAAGCTTGGTAAAGGTTTAATTGAGACAAGTACGTCGGGTAGTGCCCGAGTAACCTCGCTGACTTGCTCTATCCCTGATTTCAGTCATTGTCAACTGTGCATGCAGTGATACATGTATTAACAATGGAGTCTGCTCTGATGTACCGGGCGGTGGTATTAGCTGCGGCTGCCCATGTGGTTATGATGGTGACAGATGTCAATTCCCAGTTACTCAGTGCTGTAACTATGGACCGTTCTCCCCTGCTCCTGTCTGTTTGAATGGAGGAACGTGTGATGGCTCAGTTAGAAATGCTCCTGTCTGCGTATGCCCTCCATGCTGGACTGGACAATTCTGTGAAATATGTGAGTACGCCTGAGCTGAAATCAGATCCACTCACCTACTGTAAGTTTTTCACTGTCTTGACTCTCTCCAGCACACCATATGTCTGACAAAGGCATGATGCCTCAGGAATGTGAGTCTTTATTAGAGGTAACTAAGTGAGATACCAGATTGTTTCTAGTAACTAAAGGACCTGAAAACCTAGGCATGCGTAAAAGGCAATTGTTACATTGCATACAGAAATGCTTGTCATCTCAAACTCTAACCCTTACATCATTTTGTTTGTTGGCAAGAAACGAGACTGCCATTGGGCAGCAATGAGTATCAAGTTAGGATTTATTTTCTGGGGACTCCTACTAAATTGGATCATACAGGGAGGATGCAGCACTGCCAATGATGACGTCTCTATTATTGCTCTCTTTGGGGTTGATCAGCACAACTAAGGCTAGAAAACACTGATGATACCAATGGCCATATGACAGACACAACAGTATACAAATGACAACTGAAGTCCATCCTGTCCACGAGTTTATCCCAACTGTACTCCACACTCTGCTTACAGACATCGACAGCTGTGCCTGTTTAGCACCAGCCGATCAGTGTCAAAATGATGGACTCTGTATTGACACGGACCCAGTAGGTGGTGGCACTGGGTGCGCCTGTCCCTGTGGGCATGATGGTGGTCGGTGTGAGAACACCATCTCGGAGTGCTGTAACTATGGACCATATTCACCTTCCCCTGTCTGTCTTAATGGCGGTACCTGTAATGATGGAATTAGAAACGCTCCATTCTGCGAATGCCCTCCATGCTGGACGGGACAGTTCTGCGAGACTCGTAAGTTCATTGAGACAGAAGTTGTCAAGCAGCTATTCTCATCTCAAACTATGTTCCTGAATTGACTCTGAGTTATGATAGTTGACTTTGCGTTTCCAGAAGACCGGTTAAGTAGTCGTAAAAGAATGAACGGCATTAACCTATGCTGTCACCAAGCTCACTGAAATGCTGTGTTAATCAAGCTCACATTTTATATTTTCGTGTGATGTAAGCATCCATAATATGGTCAGCTTGCTGTGGACATATCGCCGGCCGTGTTCGACACGTTCGTGCTGTCATTACAGCGGTGGACAGCTGTGATTGCCTGGACATCCCTGACCAATGCCAGAACGGTGCCACATGCGTTGATGCTGTGCCGTTTGGCTCAGGCACATCCTGTGTTTGTACTTGTGGCTATGATGGTACCAAATGTACCAACCCCATCTCTGAGTGCTGCAACTATGGACCCTGTATGATGGGAACGTGTTCAGATCTAAACTACGACAACCCAGAATGCATATGCGACCCCTGCTACGAGGGACAGTTCTGCGATCAATGTGAGTTATTATTAATAATCATTTGTGTCAAATATGAGCGAACATGCAGTCATGGCTTGATAAGCGGGTGCGAGCATGTGAGAGTGTGTACTTGTCTCTTTTCAAGCAATTCCCACTCAGTGTCACAACTTTTGATGAGACTCTATTTATTAAATGGAACAGATTTCATATTAGCTATCCCAAAAGCCAGATACAGCGCTTAAACTTAGCTGCAGTGAATGTGAATGAACAGCTAACTTATTACAAACTGGAGAAGATGGGCGTTTCTGGTTAGGAGATAGAACCAATTTGATGACTCTATGTCTACGATTGATGGATGTCATACTAAGTAAGATAGTAGAAGGTGTTTTGTCAAATATTTTTTTGGTCCCTTGAACCAACTCGGTTGAGGTCAATATGTTTTGTACAAAATCCCGTAGAACTCTTGATCACAATCATGACGACCAGACAAGTTTTGCCTCTCTTTCAGTCATTGTCAACTGTGCATGCAGTGATACATGTATTAACAATGGAGTTTGCTCTGATGTACCGGGAGGTGGTATTAGCTGCGGCTGCCCATGTGGTTATGATGGTGACAGATGTCAATTCCCAGTTACTCAGTGCTGTAACTATGGACCGTTCTCCCCTGCTCCTGTCTGTTTAAATGGAGGAACGTGCGATGGCTCAGTTAGAAATGCTCCAGTCTGCGTATGCCCTCCATGCTGGACTGGACAATTCTGTGAAATATGTGAGTGTCTTTTGCTTCTTATAGACAAGGGAAAAGCCTGTTATACATGTATGCTCAACTGAAACGCTGTGAGTACTAAATACGCGCGACAAGCGAACAATACTGCTTGGTGTTAGCCCCCTTCCAAGAACACTTAGACTCGATGTTCTGGCGTCTAATACGAATGTAGTTCAAAGATGAATCACTGCATTCAATGAGTAGAAATTAGCAATCTGTTGTGGTACCTGGACAAAATGCTGTGGTGAGTCGAGCTTTTCTCTGTATCTTACTCAATGCTGCCAGGTTATGTTGTCTGCAATGGACAAAACCTGGCAATGAACAGACCGTTGTCTGCGTCGCTTAGTTGTGAGAGAATGGCGAATTTTTGTACATGACTTTCTACACACAAACTTCTTTATTTTCAGATATTGACAGCTGCGCTTGTTTGACACCTGCCGATCAATGTCAAAATGATGGTGTCTGCGTTGATACTGACCCTGCCGGCTTTGGAACCGGCTGCGCGTGTCCCTGTGGATTCGAGGGTTCGCGTTGTGAGAATGCGATCTCAGAGTGCTGTAACTATGGCCCATATGCTGGCACTGGGTCACCTTGTCTTAATAACGGTACATGTATTGACACTGTACCTGGTGCACCGTACTGCGACTGTCCTACCTGCTTCACTAACGAGCATTGTGAGACACGTAAGTTTTACCTATCCTGATGGCGCGTCTAGTGGGTGATGGTGATAACTCATCTTCTGGTTCTGTATTCTATCGCAATACACTGGACCTTCGGCCGTTCTATATACCCAAAGTCTTATAACCCTGAGGCTTGTTCTAGAACCATAGCAATAGGAGGCTGTTTGAGGGGCCTAGACTTCTTCAGGGTCTAAAGAGCTCAACTGAGCAAGTAATCTAGCCACTGAGCCCTGTCTATAGGATATTTCACTCATAGATGTCAACTGTTGTGCTTTGCACAAGATCAACTAGCGTATTTACACAATTTGTATATTGAAGATTTCAAAGAATCCTCCATGATTTGCTGCAGTTCTACAAACATCTGTGTCATGTCTGTTCTTTCCCCAGTCTTGTCTACTAATCCGGGTTGCTCGTCTAATAATGTGATTGTCGGCTGTCCTGTTATGCTCATTCATTTGCTTGTCATCACCACTGTTACTACTAACAAAAAGCAGAGTACTATGACACAGCAGACCCATTTTTCTTCTCAAATCAGGTGATGATAACTCCTCTGTATTTTCAGTGGTTGACCGCTGCGCTTGCCTGGATCCTGCTGAGCAGTGCCTCAATGGTGGAGTGTGTGTGGACAACCCTGTGGTGGGCACGGGTAAGCTAGCCATTGTGCATGCACTCACTTAGGTCTGACCGCTATATCCAAAATGTGACCAAAGTTCATAATAGCCTAAAAATATTACCGCATTTTCCATTATTCTGACTCCTTTAAAAGAATGGAATCTCCCAAATTCTTAGGTAGGGTGGGAATGTCGTGTAAATGTTGTATTAAACTGTAAACAAGCTGACTTCCTTTGATATGCCACTTTTGTTTTTTGCAATGGTTCAATGATTGATGCCTAAAATGGATTTGCTATCACAATAGGAAGTCAGATAGTACTTAGAATGTTAGGGGGTCGAAATTTCGCCCAAAACTTATTGCGTTTGTCATCTTGTCACTTGTAACATTTAGTGAAAGCAGACAGTTTGATCTGGTGGGTTTTTACACATCGAGGAATTCCAGCCTCCATCTGACTTTATTTGATATCAGCAAACACTCAGACAAGTATGACGTTGAAGTTGTTTTTAACCAGGTCGATTGCTGACGAAAGCCCGTTATTGGCTAGTAAGTGACCGTGTACAAAACTTTAACAAGCAACTGTTTTTTTACCTCCAGGCACCACATGTAACTGCCCGTGTGGTTTTGATGGGGACAGGTGTCAAAACGCAATCTCTGAGTGCTGCAACTATGGCTCCTGCAACATGGGAGTCTGCTCAGATGCTAATTACAACAACCCAGAGTGCATATGTGACCCTTGCTATGAAGGACAGTTCTGTGATCAATGTGAGTTCATGCTCTAGTTCACTGAGTATGTTTGCTGACCCTCCAGGCACAGATAGAGCAAAGGAAACGTGTCTACCTCACAGTGGTGGTAGCAGTGATAATAACGAAATAGTGCGCTTATGGTGGGTTCCAAGCAGATTGTCAGAGCAGTTGGAAATTCTTTAGTTGAATGTGTCACTTATTCCTTGTCCGCGTCGGCATGTTTGGGTTATCTGTTATAAGAATAGTGTTATAATTCACAAGACCTATTAGAGGTTACAACGTAGAGGTAGTATTGGCTACTAGTACTAGTAGGTGGTAGAATGGCTACTAGGTTTGACGTTGCTCTCCGAGACGATATCTTCTGATTTGTGGAGATTAAAGAGCAAAACCTAAAGTTATCTAGTACAGTTTTGATGGCCTGATGAGTTTTGTTTCATTTTTAGTCATTGTCAACTGTGCGTGTAGTGACACATGTATTAACAATGGAGTCTGCTCTGATGTACCGGGCGGTGGTATTAGCTGCGGCTGCCCATGTGGTTATGATGGTGACAGATGTCAGTTCCCAGTTACTCAGTGCTGTAACTATGGACCGTTCTCCCCTGCTCCTGTCTGTTTGAATGGAGGAACATGTGATGGCTCAGTAAGAAATGCTCCAGTCTGCGTATGCCCTCCATGTTGGACTGGACAATTCTGCGAAATATGTAAGTATTATTCTTTCTTTATGACTCAATATCCAAGCTTCAGTTAAAGGCACAACAAGTGGAGTTTTATTGGTTGGAGTCTCAGATTAAACCTGGATTTTCACGATGTGACTCTCACGCGACATTAGACTTCCATTCAATGTATTAGAACTCACTGTTCCTGACTGACTCTTTCACAACTTGGCCTAAAAACGTAAGACTTCAGCACAACTAGTATTGGTGCTCAAAGTTTGTAAGGAGCAGATCAGTTCCTGATTCTTCCACCTGTCATTAGCTGCCCTTGGTCGGCATCAGGTTGCCACCAAGCATCCAGGTTTTCTCTGTCTTTACAGACATTGACAGCTGCGCCTGCTTAGCACCAGCGGAACAGTGTCAGAATGATGGGGTCTGTATTGACACGGACCCAGTAGGTGACGGCACTGGGTGCGCCTGTCCCTGCGGCCATGATGGAGATCGCTGTCAGAACAGCATCTCGGAGTGCTGTAACTATGGACCATACGCTCCTTCTCCTGTCTGTCTTAATGGTGGTACCTGTAATGATGGAACTAGGAATGCTCCATTCTGCGAATGTCCCCCGTGCTGGACAGGACAGTTCTGCGAAACTTGTAAGTTTGGCTTGGGAGTGATCAGAATGCTCCGAACACTGTGCAAATCTAATCCATACAAATATTTGTGTCTACTAGAAGTGAATTTTAGTACAACGAATCGTGTGGTCTGTGTATTACTAAAAGAAAGCTCTTCGTTCACGGCCTGACAGGAAATGATGTCACCAATGCATTGTTTGGGCTACTTTCTAGATTGGTTTGTCCACCAATACATCTAGAGGGTATAAATCTGGTGAAAGTTCTGCGTTTAAAGTGATTGTTTTGCCTTTTGCAGTGGTGGACAGCTGCGCTTGCAACAACCAGTGTGTTAATGGCGACTGCTTTAACCTTCTTCCTATTGGGTCGGGAACCTACTGTGACTGTGATTGTGGGTTTGTTGGTGATCAGTGTACTGAACCCGCTGTTCAATGTTGTAACTATGGTACATGTGAAAATGGTGGCAGGTGTTTGGAAGGCAGTGACACTGGCCCTTATGACGGTCAGCCATACTGCATCTGTCCATCGTGCTGGTCTGGAACTTACTGCGCTGATAGTGAGTCTAACTTTTTCCCTTCTTGATTCTATGTTACACGTAACTATCTCATTCCCCCCTATCATTCTTGTTTATCATAGTTCCTACTTCCTAAATATGAGTTTCCTGTTATTAAAAAACTAACTATTTATAGTAGCTACTGTAGTCGGCATTTTGGTTGGTTTCTTAGTTGGTAGTCGCTAGTTGCAATGCATAGTCAGTTACTTACAATGCTTGTCTCAAAATGACAGATGTTTATCATGAAAGACGGTGTTTCTTCCCATGCGGTTGAGTAGAGCGTCCTATATCAACTAACCATGTCCCTTTTAGGAGTTGCCTCTTGTGTCTGTGATAACCCTTGTATGAATTCCCAGCCTTGTCAGGATCTCAATCCCGGCACCGCTTGTCTGTGTGGCTGTGGATACTATGGAGCCATGTGCGAGTAAGTAGATTCACTTTACGTTTTTATCCCTTGTCTTTTGAGGATAAGCCGCATCACAGTTTTACGAAATTTCTATGGCTCAATTCCTCTATCTCACTGACCAGTCGTGCTTATTTGCATCAGTGAGTTGTGGGTCCGAATCCCAGAAAAGTCAATTGTGGCGGCAGGAAGGGCATCCGACCTTAATTCGCTCCTGAGCTCCAACAACATCTCCCTGTTTACCAGGGAGCAAACTCCATGACCCCGCGACCCCGCCGCACAGGGATTAATAATGTGGAGCATAAACGGAAGCAAAAATCTGTATTCCTTCTGGAGCAAAGTGACTAGAGTTGGTAGCTATCATATCTTTGTGTACTTATATCTCACAAAGCCAAGAAGCTTTGTGAGTTATATACGGGGAATAGTTTTCTGCAAAGAGTGTAATTGAGTGTGGCCCAGCGTGTTTTCGAATCTTGTCCAATTATTGTCACTGTTGCTCTATTCTGAATCTGTGTTTAAACAACAAAAACCAGTGTATCCAACATGAATAACTAATCGACTATACTGAAGTCAACACCAACCAACCAACATGCAATCAGATTGTACTGATTCCATCCTCTCAACTCACCCGACTCACAGAGCTTGCGGAGTTGCGTACCCCTGCTACGGAACTGGATTTTCGCGATTCCACATACTAACATATAATGACTCGCTCGGTGAGCTGTTCGCTCACTCAGTGAAAACATTGTTCACTTTGGATCGGTATTACTAGTGATTCAGTGCGCAACCTGGGTGCAAATATATGAACATATCCGGTATATTTGTTCATAACATCAATGATTGCCTACAAACTTCGGCAGACTTATTTGGTTGAACTAGAAAAAGGAAACGTCTCAGGCATCATCGTACAGATTTTGGAAGAACTTTCATACAGAATACAGAACAGCATACTTACATACGAATATGCTGATTTTTAAAAGTTAAATTTCCACTTAGGCATTTGGTCTTCCTATTTAACAGACCTCCTAGATCTGAGATTTGTTGGAGTGGTAGCAGTTAGGAGCTATGTGAGAAGCTCATTCCCACAACGGGCCTCAGCGTGTCTTCTTGAAACCAGTACCTTTTTTATTTTGAGCCAAGCGCTCTAGCCATTGAGCTATCTTCCTAGCCCAGCAATGAACTAGACTCACAGGGCTCACCATTGATTCATTGAGCTATCCCACTATTACCGATATCTACTGATAATTCTCTACGCTTTTAGGTACACGCTGCAGTCATGTTGTAACCACCCAAGCTGTGGAGATGGACAGTGTGTGGAGGATTCGACTCCTACATGCGTTGGTTCGGCGTGTACTACTAACCCATCCTGTTCCTGCCCTTCGTGCACATACGGGGAATTCTGTCACCTCGGTAGGTTGCTGTTATATCCTAGATAGTGCCTTTATTACATCTCCAGACTAGGGCTATAGGATCTCATTCCAGTTAATAGCTGCATATAGGAACATAAGAAGAGCTGCACTTTAGCTGTGTCACCATTGTAGTCATATATTGTGTATGTATGTAGTATGGTGGCGCAATACTCTATGTTTTGTAGCCTTATATTGTATCTGTATGTTGTAATTGTGTAATACTCTGTGTATTACGCCTGATGTTATATTGTAGATGTGCAAACTTGCGCATGTAATGATCCCTGCCCAGCTGATACAACCTGTGATGACTCCTCTGGTTCTATCATCTGTGTGCCCATTGAAAAGGAGTCAGTCGGTAGTAACTTCACTCTGTTCTTCATGGAGAATACTAACACTGACAATCCACTGCTTCTTCCAATGCAGGTATGTCACTGCAAACTCCGAGCTCTCTATGAACCCACCACAAATCCAGATCACCTGGGCCTCTCCATAAACCCGCTGCGAAACCAGACCACCTTGGTCCTGCTCCTACCCCACCACAAACCTGGGTCATCTTCGGGTTCTCCATACCCCATCACCAACCCAGGTCACCTTAGGCCTGCCCCCCATCACAAACCCAGGCCACCCCTTGTCATATCACCTACTGACCACTTTGCAAGTTGCGTTATCAGATAGGCATAATGACCAATCCTGGCCATCCATACACAAGGTCACATTTACGTTCTCCACCAGGTCTACGTACAGTGTGCAGAAGGTGATCAGACAGCCACAGTGAGAGTGGACACTCCAGGGCTGCCAACAACTGATCCATGCTACTTTGATGAGACACGCGCTATTGTGGCTGGAGAGATAGCAGAGTGAGTCACCCATAGCTGGTCACCAGCTTAGTATAATTTAAATTGGTCAGGACAACTTATTTTCTTTTCATGGTTAACAGTAGCTGAGACTTGTTTTCAGGTTATGTCCTATTGAAAAGGGTATGGGTGGTCCATGTCATGCGCAGTAGAGCAGGTTACCCTATGGGTGGTCCATGTCATGCACAGTAGAGCAGGTTACCCTATGGGCGGTTCATGATCGGTCCCATTCAGAGGTTACTCTATAGGCGGTCCACTGTGTGCACCATAGAGGAGACTACTCTATGAGGGGGAGGGGACTCTTTCATTCGATGACCGAATTCAAACCCGATCAAGGATAAATGACACGTACTGTACTCGCATGATAACAGGCTGATGGGTGATCAATTAATGACAGAGTTAGATTTCAAAGATATCCTTGTCTATGTTGTTAAAGCTGACTGTTTGTCGAAGATGAGTAAACAGAAGTATTGGGACCCAGACATCACAATCGGGGTGTTTCCAATTCTAGATACAACATCGATTTATGCATCAGACAAGTAGGTACAGGAGTGGCGCGTAAAGCTGTAAGGGTCACTGAACTCAATGAACAGAACCTCGTTGTCTATGGAATTAACAGAGAAAGATTCACTACAGAAGGTTTCCTGGCTTTACCTGATACAGCTACTGGTGAGTTATCAGTACATCCATCCTCCTAACCTGATACAGCTACTGGTGAGAAATCAGAACATTCATTTTCCCTACATGATACAGTTACTGGTAAGTTGCCAGCACATCCATCCTCCTTACTTGATACAGCTATTGGTGAGTTATTAGTATATCCGCCCTCTGTACCTGATACACCACTGCATGATGTGCTATAAAGCAGTGTTGCTCTACCTGTAGGAACTGAATACATCGCTGTGTGTTTCTCACCAGCTCAGGTGGCTACACAGATTGGAGTTTTGGCCATCAGTGATAACACAGTAGTGACGGTCTACCCACCTATAGGCACCAGCATCCTATTCCAAGGAGTAACTCTCACGGCTAATCAACCCAATAACATCTTCTTGAATAGATTTGACACCCTACAACTCCAATCTCCAGTTGGTAAGTTCAATTGTCAGCTCACTATAGCTTGGGGCATGGTCAGTATACTGCGGTATAGTATTGGCCATAGCATTGCATAGCGTAATTATGGTACGGCCCATAGCATTCTGTAGCAGTATTTTGGTACTGACCCATGAAAGAGTCGCAGTATTGTGGTACCGGGGCTTATAATACAGTAGCAGTATTTTTGTACCAATGCCTACAAGAAGAGAAAGTTGGGAACCTCTTACAATTTAACTGATCCTTCGATGGTAGTTTAGAACTTTCGCATCGCGGTAATGATCCATGACTTTTCTTAGCAGTATACTGGTACTGACCTGTGCCATTTCATAGTGATATCATGACAATGAGCCGTGATATTTTGTAGCAGATTTATTGCTGTACATAATGTATGAGAACTGCGCGTGGTGATAATCTGGTGCTGGTTTCCTGCAGGTGATTTGACTGGAACTCGTGTAATGCTCAGTACTCCTGCCCACGTATATTCTGGTAACATTCGTACAGACATCCCCGAGACACTCAACTCTCGTGACCATCTCGTGGAAGAGCTGCTGCCATTTGAAGCCTGGGGAACAGAGTTTGGAATTGTCCCTCTGCCCGACAGAATGGTCGGTGACAGAATTCGGGTGGTATCCGCTGGGGTCCCAGTCAGCTTTGTGCTCTATCAGGTCAGTCTTCTTCTATTTTGTATCCCGAATTTATCAGACATATTCAAAAATTGGTCTACTGAGTCTTTGACACAGCATTTTCCAGGGTGTGTTATGGAAAAGATAGCTCTATGGGTGGGCGTCGTTCATTTACCATCTGATTGAGAGACTCTTGAGGTGTTGCAAAAGACAAAGTTTCTGCCCGAACTAAAAATCGTACCAGGGAACAATTGACTGGTTCAAGACACAGTATGCTATCTACCAAGCCATAGGTTCACCTCACCCTGGCTAAACATTTAGTTCATTACTAACTTATGCCCTAGTCCCACCTTGCCTGAAAATCTCTGATTCAAGTCTTGAGCATGTTGAGCTTCGGCTGTAAGTTTGAGCCCTTCACACCTTGCACCGAATAAACCTCAAGCTTAGAAGGTGCAATAAATACCACAATGGCAGGCATCGGTGTGGGACTGGACATAAATGAACAGGGACATGAACCCCGATCTCCCGTCCTCCATTTTGAGAAAGCCGGATTCTGGCTACCCAAGCCTCCAACATACACATAGATACCTTACTGGGTCTGGGACTGCTTTGTTAGCACGGTCCTTAATTGTTCTGCTTCATTCCTGTCTTCTATATAAAGTTACATTACCCAATCTTTTCCTACACATATATAATATAACATTGTCATCCTTCCGGTAGAAGAGGGCTAGGTCCTTCTTTAGGAAGCCTCTACTATCTTGGCCTTCTGCTATACGATTTCCTGTCAAAGAAGTGCTAATGTGCAGCTTTGTAGCCATGCTGTTCATTTGCACACGTATCTCATGGGCGGCTCTGACGGGTCACGTATATTACTGAAGGATTGAGTGAATGTTTTTTAAACTCTTTACAGACTCAGGCTCCAGGATCTAACACAATCACCTTGGGCCCCTACTCCTACTCTGAGATAGAGATTGCTTCTGATCAATTATACAGAATTAAAGCTGACAGCCCAGTGCAGGTGGTGCAGTTCTCCAAGTCCAGACATAGGGTAAGTTAGCATTACTTTACTGCCTGTTATCGCTCTAAAAACTACTACTGCCCGTGTTCTAGAGTATCAAGATCAATGTTACTCATGCTATAGGGTGAGGCATCGCCATTACTGCTCATACTTTAGTCTAGCACAAACCATTGCTCTTACTGTGTACCAACATGGTAACAGCTTACATCGCTCATCGATATTCTAATAGCTATTCACCCACTAACATTCTAAAAGCTATTTCAGTAAACCATAGAAACACTGCCAAATCTGACACACATAGATTAGAGTGCTTTTCTGATTTCAAGATGAATCTTTGTTTAGCCCTGGTTCGGTTACCCCATCTCAGTTTCTCGCATGACAAAGTTGCCGCCAAGAATGACACTCACCTGACTCACTCAGTGACCATAACTGTAACCGTATAGTCATGACCATAATTGTGATCATAACCATGCCTGTAACAGTGACCATAGCCTGGTGTGTTTTGTTTTAGGATCCACCATACAGTGAGACAATCCATGATCCATCCATGATGATCATTCCACCGAGAGTGCAATATACCAATAATTTCACCATCTCCACGCCACCATTCAGCGGAGGTCTGGTCATTCCAGAGCCAGGTGTACGCGTCCCTTATGCGTAAGTTATCCTACTCACGCCTTACCTACATCTGGCCTAATGTAGGATAGAGTGAAGTTGTTCCTAGATATATTCGACTTCCACCGTGTTGAGTCCAGCTACAGCTAGTACTCCATACTCTATAGCCTTCGATCTGACTATGGCAACAACAACAACAACAACAACAACAACAACAACAAGGACAGCAATAACCGAAACGAGAACAGCAACCCTTATTGGGTTAAGTGATGGCTTTAGTGGTGGCACACCGGGCTTACAACAGAGGTTCCCGGTCGAATTCCCAAGTGGTAACATTCTGTTGCTGAATTGGGATCACGTGTGCGAGGAGGCCCATAGAGTAACCCCTTCGTAGGGTACACCATTCACCATCCTGGAAATAAATCTTTAATTTTGTAATGCTATCCAAGTACAAGAAAATGATCATATCTTATCCTATCTCTCTGCGTGTGTCTTTATTTCACTGTGACTTTGGCAAAGACTTAAAATTTGGTGTACAATGCCAAGCATCCTGTCAATAATGTCATCTTTGCATTCTTCAGCAATAGATTTAATAGCCTTTGTGTGTTTAATCAGTGACATATATCACTGATTGTCATCAACCCCAAGAAGTTTGGCCCCATAGTATATTTAGGTACTTTGGAGAGTTGTGTACCATCCTACTCTTGTCACAGAAGGCCACTCTGTGGATCGTCTCCAGAGCAGTGTCTGCTATGATGGTTTGTGACTGCCTAAAACTGAACGCTGAATATTATTTAGGTATAATGTACTGTTGGTCACTGCTGATGAGGTAGATGTGCCAGGAATTCTCCTCGATGATGTGATGATTCCATTTGGTAACTGGACATACCTTCCAGGTAAAATTCGTAACGTTACTATGTATGACTCGATCTTTGATTGAAACAGATTTCTATTTCGTATTTAGACTTCTATTGCCATTTCCGTTATTCAATTCCACAACAATTTTTGTGGTAACATCCAATAGATCATCGACACGAAGCGGACATTTGAAGGATGGCCTTGAATATTTTATGCTTTGTCAACATTTATTCAACACCTCCCAATACAAGCTATTTTAGCCGACCAAGAGATTATCGTCAACTGTTGACAAGACGACTGGTCAATAAATGATCAGTTATAAACCGAACATTATTTTGTATCCCACAACCTTTTTATGCGCAATTGATTACTCGCAAGTTGTGATCCCATGGCCACAGCAGTGATATGAGAAGATAACTCTGTGTTATAGACATCTCAGGAGAGCCGAGGATGATGGGATGTCAGATTTACATCACCGACGGTATCCACTCACTTCGTAGTGATGATCACACGGCTAAATTTATGGCTATCATCTATGGTACGGATGACAGAGAAAGCTATGGTTTCCCTGTCCGAACCAATGTCGTGACAGCCAATCAGGGCACTGTTTAATCACATTCTGAACTATTCATCGCTAGTCGCTTAGTGACAGCAAGCGTGATAGCTAGTAGCTGGTATACTACTCTACTAGTGGCTGAGTCTTAGGTTATCCAATGATATCGTAGTAATCTTTGTTTTAATCTTTAATCTTTATTTTGCTCATTTTGGTTATTAGTATTTATTCTATAATCATTTCTTACTCAAGCTGATCATGAATATATGAAGTCATCTTCTGAAATGCCTTGCCCGAGTGCAGTGCATTCTGGGAATATGGCCGACTGTTGGGACAAGGGTTATCAGGTTGGAGCAATTTACGCTCACTCGGTATCCGTCAATTTTAAGACCCGCCCAAAAAGTCAAAGATGGTGGATCCTTTTCTCATATCAGTGCAGACATAATCAATCTATTAAGGCACACTCGGTGGAATGACAGGTTTTGATCACATTTATAATATACATGTATAAGTCTATATTGGTTCATATGTTTCTATATTTGGTAATAATGTTTTACCTCGCACTGTTTCATCTCGAAACCTTGATGTGCCACCAAACCTTTTTGCAATAAGATTAAAATAAAGCAGTTCAGCATTAACCAAAGATCCTGTGATGAGTACATACGTTTAGTTGTCACATATAGGATGGTGGACAAAATATCTCCCTTGTCGATAAAGTGGTTTGGTGGGGTAGAACAGTCAGGTAGAGGCGAGATGGGGATTTGACCTGTCCAGCTGACCTTGTAATGACCTTTATGTAATGGCCTTTCTTTGTTAGACCTTTTTCTCATGGTGAACTTCATTGTTATGACGAAGTTGCCGGGTTAGATACTTGTTTTTTCCCCAAACATAGCCAGTACACAGGTCGATACTAATGCTCCACCTCATAGTGAGGCTTGTTTTTATATCCACATTAAGGTGAGGAGCTCGTACTCGCAACGAAAGCCACCGTGATCGGGATTTGAACCGAGGTTTTCATGATTACAAGCTCAGTGTTCTACCATTGAGCTATCCCACTATACCTTCCTTGGTCATGAGACTACAAACTCAGGATGGACCAAACTATAACTAATCATATGCATCACATAGGCACACTCAAGAGAGCTTTACCAAAGTGACCCATAGTTTGAGGGTTGACAGAACAGAGAGTCCCAAAGTATATATAGGCAGGATGATGCTAGATTGTCAGCATTCGCACACCACAGCATGTATACCCATTTCGCACATCCTAATCCTGGCACAAAGCCAAACTTTACTATAAGGTGCGGAATTGGTACTGACCCGCTCACTGCGCTCCATGACTGGTGAATAGCAAGTCTGATAAGAATCTACCCTGGCAATTTTTTAATAACTGTAAATCCGTCACGAGACAAAATGCTGGAAGTGGTATAACATACGATCAGTCTGTTACTACATCGGTAGCGGTAATGACTTATCCTCAATAATCAGTAAAAAACGAGTGTCCTTTATGACTTAAAAGCGGAAGTGCAATCGGGAGCAATACCAGTAGTCAGTGACTAATAGTTCGCTGGTTCCCACCATTCAATAATGGCGGATGTAGAGATAAAACCCATGCAGCACCCATAAACGTGGCAACGCTTTACATCCATCAACCAGACAGTTCTAGGCTTACATCATTCCACTGGTCTGAGTTACTTTGTTTAGCCATTTTTAATTTAAAGCAATTAAGGCATGTATTTTCATTGTTTAAAATGCTCAGTTCCATGCATAGCTATAGGTAATAAAAATAAACTTGTATTTTGGAGAAAAATTTGACTCAATGTGTTTTACCAGATCAGCACAGCATTAACTGCATCATAATTTGTATAGTAACTCCACGTTTCGATCTACGACAGGCAGGTTTATGATTTTGTAAACAGATTTTCCTCCGAGCCCCAATTTTCCCCCAACTCCATCCCATTCAGTTTACCATGTATAAAGTAAAACTTGATGGCATAGCCCACTTATAGCATTAATTAGAGTTATTCTCTCTATGAATTTAAACACAAGTTTTACATTCATATAACAAACCTTGTATTCTTATCTCAAAACACATCATCAAAATATGAAAATAAAATATAAACTAGGGTGGCTAAATGGATGCACTTTTGAGCAGCATACTTGATTATATTGCCCTATCACAGTTTATGGTAATTCTCTCCATGAGGAATATAAAATATGCTAACATGGCGAATACTATATAACTCGGTGTCGAATCTGGTTCCTGTAGCATTGAATTAGGATCGCCGAAAGCAACAGAGAAGTGAAGGTCGTTTCTTTGTTGGGGTTTTCAAGGTCGCTGTAAGCAAACAACAGTCATTACTGTGAAGGCCATACAGAAAGAATGTGTTTACATAATATGAGGGTTCGAACACACTACGCAAAAAAGTCTCTGTCGCAAATTCGCGGCTGGATCTCTTGCTGCAGTAGCAGCGCCAACATTCCCAGGCTCTAGAGCCATTAGAGCAATTCGGATAATGGTTAAGATGAATCCACGGCTGTGAAAGGTTCACCTCTGGTGAATACTCACTAGTATACATGAGTGCATCCTCTGAAGCTGCAGACGGCCTGCTTTCTGCCCGAGGATCAACTCCACTCCATCTATCAGTTACGGTGTCATAGAAATACTGCGGCTGCTGGCCTTTGTCAAGGTCCTTATCAAACCATGCCTGGGCAATATAATTCTACAGCGAAGAAGAGATGACACCATAGCTTAATGGATTGCATACTGGGCCTTGGACCCACGGGGCCTGGTTCAATTCCCAGTCTTCCGCAACACCCTCATTGGCTTTGGATCTTAGCATTAAACAACGGAGGCCCATCCATAGAGTTCTCAATGGGGGACACGGGAGCAAGCAGAAAGTCCCCTAAGCTGGATATAAAACTCAGTAGACCAATTTCTGCAACTCCTTGATACTGGATATACAAAAGAGAGAAGAATGGGTAAGAGAGAGTCTGCTTGGCTTATAAATTTCCGAAGGGACACAAAGGGCCTGATTCATTTTCTGACTTGGGTGACACTTTCTCTTTTACCTTGCGACGTCTGATCACACCGGGGCACAAACCAACGACCATTGTTGCAGGAAACAACCCATGGGTTTACTGATACTATCCATGTTATATCAAATGATTCTGTGTTATCTTTCAGTGAAATGGCCTTATCCATTAACATAGCAACTAAGCTTAAGAGTTATTGAAGCCATAACTTGAGAGGGCCTAGGAAGTAAACTAAGTGTGAAGTTAATTACGGCCACTGTATAAATAGCTCTAAGTCACTTGAGAGACTGGGGGTCACATCCCAATGATATTTTACTTACATGTGATTGTTTGGCATTGAATGAGATCTGTTTGTTATCCATCTCAGCAGCCTTGTCACTAGTTAGGTTGGCTTGTTGAGTTTTGAGTTGAGTGATTATCTCCTCTTTCTGTTGAGTCAGTTCTCCTGCCGCCTGCAACTCCTCTACATAGTTATCCAGCTGCTCCTCACCCGCCTCATTATAACATACTACAAATAACCGCAGCCAGTGATAACAGCCGCAGATCATAACAGCTGCAGGTGAAAACTACCGGTGACAACTGCAGGTAACAACTGTGGGCAACAAATGCAGGTTACAGCTCATAGCAACAATGGCAAATGACATCTGCTGGTCATGAATAGTTTTATGACATAGCCACAAGTCATTGCTGCAGGTTACAGCTATCGGCTACAGCCTCAGGTCCCATACAGATGCGGGTTACAATCGCAGGTGATTTATGCAGTTTACAGTCATATGTCACAGCCGCAGGTAACATATACAAAGAACAGCTTACTCATTTTACTGTTCTCTGCATTAGTACATATATGCATGGATAACACCCACCAGACCTACAGTCTCATGTCATTTATGCAACCAGATCGCACCACATCGATTAGCAAATACTACCGAGCTAGTTGTAGTCCTGCGGCTCACCTGCTAGAAACATATCTTTGATAAGTGAGAAATTATCAAATTTAAGATAGCCTCCGTTGGTGCGGTCTGCCAACTCCTTGTAGAAGGGAGCTGCGCCAACATTGGAATAGGCCTGCACGCCGTAAATCTGTAAAAGACGTTGAGTGGTAAAAAACATTGATCAACTAGTCAAACAGTGAATTTCAACCAACCATACCGAAACTGACCTGGCCAACCTTTTTAGGACTTAGTCTAGTTATACAACCATGCAGCATCCCAGTTTTATAGAATAGCAAATTGTTGGTGTTAAAGTTAAAGTTAATTGAGACTGTTAACCTTACAAACAGGTGTTGCAATAATAGGCATACAAAAAATAATAAACATGTACTTTGACGTCTTGTCAATAAAAATGGAATTATCACACAAACTACTTCAGTTGTCGCAATGCAATAAAGATAGCAACTATTGAAGCTGCAAGGCACCTAGACAGGTTTGGTAAAGTGGAAGTTGACCATGCCCAGGGCCGGCTCTGCTCTACTAAAGCACTCGGTGATTCAGTGTGAAGCATCGATCTACGAGATTGAGAGGTTGGGGGTCAGTCAGCCATTTGTTAACTTGACAAATTATCTTAAAAAGGATAGAGATGGATCTTTGACAACGTCAGCAAATTGGTGAGAGGCTTGCTAAAGGCCCGTATTGAGCCCCCTACCTAATACGCGACTAATAAGGCTCTATTTTCACAGTTTAAAAAATTGTAAGTCATCATTCTTGGAGGCTTAAAGCCCTCACCTTGACCCCCATGCCCCTGAGTAAATCCAGCTCAGTATGCCAGTAACAATTCTGATCAGTCATACTGGGAGGATGCGGGCAGCAATCACCAATAACTACTAAAGCTTTAGCTGAATCCTCACTCCAATCCAGCTGCTGGGCTTTATGTAGCACCCATTCATATGCCTGCAGAGAGAGAGAGAGAACACCGAGTGGGATAGGGAGTGAAGTCGTGTGTATGGGTTGGTTGGGTTTTATGCAGCACTCACTCATAAGCATACGGAGAAAGACTGTTAAGATAAGGAATGGAGAGGTTTATGCTAGTGGCTTGGTGAGACTTTTCATAGCACCCGATGAGGGATAACATGCTCTAGCCACTGCATGAGTCATCCGAGATTTCTCTAACCACTGAGCTATCCCATAGTGCTCTAGCCACCGAGGTATCCCAAAATCCTCTAGCCACAGAGCTATCTCAGAGTGCTCTATTCGATAGCCAACTATTTTTACTAAAGGGCCTGTCACTGATTTTTGCAACTTATACTCAGATTCGCCATTAAGTGTCAGGCCCCTAACTGTATGGCTGACTCACCTCTGGGGCATCGCCTCCTCCTGTGCTGGGAACATTGCATGCAAACTCTTTGAGACTGTCAGCATCAGCAGAAAGGTCGTGTGACCTGACCACGTAGTTCCTGTGGTCGCAGTAATCACCATGAGCAATGAGACCCACTCGAATCATCGGGACATCTCTCAGTAAACGATCCACGATATCACGGAGCTCTTGCCTGACCTGCGACGTAGGATGAAAGAAAAAGTGGTTATTTGGAGTTGCCTACTCCCTGTCTTAAGTACCGAATAACAATGACATAATAGAGCATCTACATGGTGTCATGTGTGGCAAGCGCGATTGAAAGTTGTATCAAAAGTTGCAGCAATGCATGCCCACTTCATGGCTCTATGTGTTTTTGGTGCACCGATTCACACTTAGTCAATGGATATATAACTAAAAGAGTGGAAGCAGACCTGACCATAGTCAGCTTCGACTATTCCAGCCCCACCCAGTCCTACTAGGTACACAATGGTCTCCGAGACTGAGCGGTGCCATTATGCCTGCTTTATAATGAAGCCGTACAACCTTTCTCAATCTCTTCTAATGGAGAAGCTGCTTTATTTTACATTAATTTCAACTCTAACACCCCTATGGACAACACAGATTCGTGTTCGGTTCCCAATTTCACATTGGATCGATTCAGAACCCTTTTTAGCAAAAACAGATGCTTTGTATCCAGTCTATGTTAGCAGGACTAAACCTGATTTACATACCCTCAAATTATGATTTAAGACTTATTCACAAACCCTCATTTTATGACTAAAGCCGGCTTTACATACCCTCTCTAGTACAGAGTACATGCTGCCCGTAGTATCAAATGAGAAGACAACTTCCACTGATTTCCCATTGGCGTCAAACATTCCCAGATCCGGCAGAGGTTCATCGCGAGCTGCCTCTGGTACCTGCCATGGGAATTAGACAGTTTTATGAGGCGAATGTGACGGATAAGAGCATCTTGCTTCGCCTGGATGGCATCAACCAATGGCATGCTTTTAGGTTGGTCAATGGTTAGACTTAGTCCTCTATGGGTTGGCCGCCTTTATTTAACTCGATCCGACAAGGAAAAAAGCACTGAGGGACGTACAAACCTGAAGTCTAAACCGGGTCACCTGGTTGGAAACGAACGCGCCACCCGACAAGCCAAAGCTTCTCTCTACTGTAGTTATGGTATAGCCACACAGTTATATGGATGAAGTGATCCTATGCAAACTACACTACATCTAATCATTACTCCTTGTGGTCATTTCCAGAGCAAAATAATGGTAATGAAAACAATTAAATTTGCTTGACAACAGCAGTGTTCTCTGAAATGGGAGATCACTGAAGTTGACTTAAACAAAAAACTCAAAGAACATTTTTATACTCTTTTTGTTAAAAATAGTCCAATTTTCGGCAGGTGACGTGAAAACAAAATGGCTTAGGTTGAATGACCCCCTAACCAATATCCTGAGGAGAGCAATGGAAAACCACCTCAGTATTGCCCCCCCCCCCCCCCCCCCCACGACCACACACGCCACGC
>Ga0224511_10000310_pt1 | contig 21526 bp, 26 predicted proteins | sample SF_May12_sed_USG_2_FD_169988 | JGI IMG/M metagenome (GOLD analysis project Ga0224511, IMG submission 169988) | Sediment microbial communities from San Francisco Bay, California, United States - SF_May12_sed_USGS_8_1 | ecosystem: Environmental > Aquatic > Marine > Sediment | place: USA...
CAACCCCCTCAATTACGAAGGTAAATGCAAATACGACTGGGATAACGTAGACATCCATAGGAGAAGTGGGGATAGGATTGTTTGTGGGTGGGAATCTCATGATTTTCCCATATTCCTCCGGTTACCAATGTTTATAATGCTATACTTTAGAACACTGACTGGTAGACGTGGTAGACGTGGAAAAATAGGCTGCAGGTTACATTTTGTGATTAATAGTAAACAGTATCTTTCACTTTCACCTTTGTCTCTCCGCTTTATGGATTGTCATTGCGTCGAGGGTTTTAAATGCGCTTCCATCTGAACTATCTAAAAGGTTAGAGATTTCATGAAACTCCTCGAGCGTCCAAATAGGTCAATTGAAAAATGTAGAAACCCCTGGAACGGAGAATGCAGAAGCACAGACATTGAGGTCTACATCTACTTTAGGGGCAGACGTCTCCCGATCTGCAGAAACTGCTGGACCGACATCGCAGAAAAGGACTTTGAATGGTGAGAAGAATAGATACGCTGAAAATGCCTCAGAAGTTATTTTTGCTTCTTTTCTTGGATTTCCCTTTTTTCGATGGCTCTTGAACGAGCTCTCCAAACGTCTTCTTCACCCTTTTCTTTTTTCCAAATTCTGAAGTGACAGGTGTCGTCTCCCATTGGAATTAGCTTTGTGACTTCTATGTTGTAGTCTTTTGCGTTAAAGCTGTCCAAGATTCCCTCCACGATGTACCTTTGAATTCGACAGTCTCTCGCCGTGTAAATGTCCTGATGAGGACACCAGAGGATGTCGAAGGTACACTCTCTATCGCTGATAATCTTAGGGACGTCTGGTGAAGCGTAGGCATTTCGGTTTACCCATGAAGCTAGGAAGGAGATTTTCTCAATTTCCGAGAGTCCCTCAGGTATGGTGGCTGCCTCAAGAATGTCTTTACCAATCTGCCTTCCCACATTTACCAAGGTTTCAAAACAGACCTTCTGTCCTTCTCCGCCAAAGCGTCTCTCCACAGCTTTAACCACTTCTAAAAGGGAGATTGCCATCATCTGTCCCCACCTGAGAACGGAGCGAGGATCATAACCACCCTTGTTCAAGGCTCTTCTGGTGAAACCCTTTTCCGGTTGAGATAAAGGATTATCTTCTTTCATCCTTCCAAATCTCTCCTTCAATCGTTTTTGATTTTTAACCTTGTATTATCAGTTTACCTAGCTTTCAGTTTAACTATTTCACAAGCAAGGCGAGCTGGAAGAGAGGAAGTCACTTTTATTTTGCCGCTTCTGGCGTCTCTTATCATGGCCGCCAAATCGTAACCATACTCGTCTCGGCACTTGCTGACCAGTTCCGTCGCTAGCTTGATTCCGTACGAAAAGAAGAGCTTCAATCCGTATTGGGTGACCTTGCCTTTTATGGTCATGCGAGAATAGTCTTCAATCAAGGCAGGAGCCCAGTTCAGATTGTGCTCCCAACATTTCAAATAAAGCTCATAATGCTTGTTCGTCATGTTCTCCAGCGTGAAAGACTTAGCCTTGTTTTTCAGTCCTCCCATGGAAACAAGAAAAAGGGGAACGATTAGGCTTTTGAAGGGCTTCAAATCCTCCAAAAGCCTGATTGTGAGCTCAACGTCCTTATCAGTTTCTCCCGGTAAACCTAGAATCAGAGTGCCACAAGGAAGCCAATTATTCCTAGACAAAATTTCGAAGGAATTGACGACCACTTGGGGCCAGTCTTCCGGTTTGAAGGGTTTACATTTTCCAGCCATATGTTTCTTGATCAGTTTGGGACTGCCAGTTTCGATGCCGGTCTGGGCGGCGGTCCAAGGAGGCTTCTCGCCCAAACCTAAAATGTTTGAGATTTCTTCAACAACCTCCGGGGCGTCCAAAACCGAGGAAAGCGCGATGTGACTTAGGCTTGTCATTCTGACGCCTGGATGATTTTGCACGGTTCTGAAAAGGTTGATCACATTCTCCTTGTTAACTCTAAAACCTTTTGCTTTGTACCTCAACACGTCCTCGGCGTGTAGCAATGGTTGTCTGCCAGCCCTAAGGTTTACTTCAACTTCCTTCAAAATGTGCTCAAGGGAAAGGCAACGATATACTTGAAGCGTTGGGACGCAAAAGGCGCATCCCCTTCCACATCCTCGAGCGATTTCAACCAACCCACATATTGTCGGACCCTTAATAATCGATATTTCTTCTTCGGGAACTACTTCTCCATGCACAGTCTCTGGCAGTTTTTCACCGTTCACGGCCTTCTCGAAGATGGATCCTACAACTCTTTCTCCTTCTCCCACGATAACGCAGTCTATCCCGAGTTCTTTTCGGGTTTCTGCACTTTCAAGTTGCCACGCGCCTGGTCCGCCAACCACGATTTTTGGCTTGTACCTCTTTATGGCAGGGTGGCATAGAAGTTCCCTAAACTTGATTGCCATGTATGCCTCTCCACCCAACAGCGCCGTGAAGGAGGAAGTGGCAGGGGCTACACCCAATGGGTCGTTTTCCGCGATTCCAAAGACTTTTGTGTTGGGTCCCACGACCTTGTCCATGTGCTCCGGGTGGGCAACGATCACCTCTTCCCTCTTGAAACCATGATTCAGCAACGTAGCCTCTATTTTCCTTATTCCGCATGAAGCAAACTTAACAGACCCATCTCTGTTCACGTCTACAGAGGGACAGAGCAGAGAAAAGTAGAGTCTATCCGGAATCAGCCCCTTAGGCACGCAGGCGCTGAATCCGAGAAAAAGGCCACCATGGTACTCACTCATCAAGGTGCGATCGGCGGTGAGGACGATTTTGTAGCCATTGTTCGTCATTTGAGTCTCCCGACGGCGATTATGTTGTTATATTACTAATCAAGTAACCTTTAAGATTTTAAATTCAAATGAATCAGGTCATTGCAAACCAAACGGTTAATAGCTATGAATTTGGAAAGGGATCGTAATCACGGCCTTTGAGAAGGAGCCGATTCATGTCTAGGTTCAAGTACGGGAACATTCTATCTTTCAAATTTCTTTCTGGAGCATTAAATAGGGATTTGAAACTGCTTTTCGTCGCAACCTTCGTAGGCGCCTTTGGGGACGGTCTCTACTTTTACATATTGCCGCTTTACGTCCGAGAGCTTGGAGCCAACCCGATTGAGGTAGGAGCATTCTTCTCTGTAATGTTATTGGCTGCTGCATTCACGCCCCTTCTCGGAGGGTACTTGGCGGATAAATATAATCTAAAGAAGGCTATGATTGCTGGTTGGCTGGTATGGATGCCCGTTCCGATAATTTTTTCTTTAGCAGAAAACTGGGTTCAACTGTTGCCAGGGTCGGTTTTGTATGGGTTTTGGATAGGCCAGCCAGCTTTTAGCGCATACATCGCGTCTTCGGCGGAGAAGGAAAAAATGACGTTAACCTTTACTATTCTTTCGTCTTCTTGGTCGCTTGGATACATCTTCTCCCCGGCCCTAGGAGCGTACCTCTCCGACGCCGTTGGAATACGATGGGTGTTCTACTTGACCTTCATTTTATACGGCACGTGTACAAGCATTCTTTTCTTAATAAGCAGTCAAGGCGTAGCAACACAAACTTCTCAACTTTCATCAACTGCTACTTCGTTCGGGAGGAAGAAATTACTTGTTTGGTCCGCCTTCTTTGCAGTGATTGTGTTTTTTGTGCTTTTGGTTAGGCCTCTTGTTCCTCAAATTCTGAAAGACGAGTTTCATCTCACTGATTCTCTCGTGGGGATTTTAGGGTCCATAACCTTCCTCGGATCAGGAGTGTTGGGGATATGCTTGGGAAGAATAGGGGACAAATGGAAGAAAGCGGGCGCCATTTCTGTCTGCATGATTTTATGCTCTGTTTCGGCCATAATACTCGTCTTATTCAACAACTTCTTCGCCTTGTCCTTAGCATCCTTCTTGATGGGAGCTTCGTATAATATTTTGTCGCTCATAGGAGCAGTGATTAGTCCCATCGCGCCGGAAACATCAAGGGCAAGGTGGATTTCCGTTCCACTTTCGGCAAGCATGTTCGCCGCGTTTCTAGCCCCATATCTAGGAGGCTTGGTATACGCCTCTTCGCCCTTCAACCCCTTCCTAGTCTTCATCGTGGCAACTGCGCTACTATCGGTTTTGGCTCTCACAAAACTGTTTGATGAAGAAACCGAGGAGAACTAGTGTTTAAGTTTCGGTGCCATGCATAGGACGCATGTTGTCAGATCGCCATAGAAGTTTTGTCATTTCTTCTTCTTTTCAAAATCTTCAGCACAACGTACACAACAAAAAACGTATTCCTTTCCATCAATGACCCTTTTGTGAGTTGCAAACACACACCTGTCCACAGGAATCTCCGCGTCACACATTTCACATTTTACGAAGGTTTTCATTTGTTTGCCTCTTTTCTCTTCACATAATCTTTTATGGCTGCGTGCAAGGCGTCGGCGGCTAGATTAGAGCAGTGCATTTTGATTGGGGGGAGACCGCCCAGGCTGTCTGCTACATCGCCCCTAGTGATTCTTAAAGCTTCTTCAATGGTTTTTCCCTTTGCAAGTTCGGTGATCATGCTGCTTGTGGCTATGGCTGCTCCGCAACCAAAGGTTTTGAACTTGACATCCTCCAACCTGTTGTCTTTAACTTTGATGTACACGGTCATGAGGTCGCCGCAAACGGGATTACCAACGGTTCCAACTCCGTCTGCGTCTGGAATTTCACCTACGTTTCGGGGGTTCATGAAATGGTCCATAACTTTTTCGCTGTACATTCATGTCACCTCAACATTTCTTTTGGAGTCAAGGGAGACATTGCCCTCAGTCTCCTTACCACGCCCGGCAACACTTCTAGCACATATTTCGCGTCTTCCTCTGAATTTTGTTTGCCCATGGTGAAGACTAAAGAACCATGAGCCTCTTCGTGGGCTAAGCCTATGGCGAGCAATACGTGGGAAGGTTCCAAAGTTTTTGAAGTACATGCCGAACCCGAAGACACTTGAATGCCGAGCATGTCTAGACCTAAGATGAGGGATTCTCCCTCTATATAACTGAATCTGAGGTTGGCATTGTTGGGAAGTCTTTTAGTTGGGTGTCCATTCAGGTAGGAACGCGCAATCTTGTTCAAAGCGCCCTTTATGAGTTTGTCGCGTAGCTGGCTTAATCGTCTGCCTTCGGTCTCCATTTCTTCTTGGGCGATTTCAGCCGCCTTACCCGTGCCAACTATGCCGGGTATGTTTTCTGTTCCAGAACGCAGTCCCCTTTCCTGACCGCCGCCCTGCATAACGGGTTGAATTCTTGTTCCCTTTTTGATGTAGAGGGCTCCCATGCCTTTTGGTCCATACATGTCGTTGGAAGAAATTGACAACAGGTCTATGTTTTCTTCTCCAACGTTAATGGGTACCTTTCCTACTGCGGCTACGGCGTCTACGTGAAAATAGATTTGGTTCTCGTGGGCTATTTTCCCTATTTCCCTTATTGGTTGAATTGTTCCGATTTCGCCATTTGCGTACATGACGGATATGAGGATGGTTTTGTCGGTTATTGCATCCTTGAGTTTCTCAGGGTCAACCATGCCTTGTTTGTCCACTGGTATGTAGGTGATTTCGAAGTCCTGTTTTTGAAGATGTTTGCAGATGTTTATCACCGATATGTGTTCGATGGTGGTTGCGATTATGTGGTTTCCCTTGTCCTTGTTTCGGTAGGCAACCCCCTTTATTGCCAGATTGTTGGATTCTGTGCCTCCTGAAGTAAAAATAACTTCTTCTGGTTTCTCTGCTCCTATTAGTCGAGCAACTTTTTCTCTCGACTCCATCAAGGCGTTCTTGGCACTTGCTCCAAAGGAATAGGAAGACGAAGGATTTCCATAGTTCTCCACAAAATACGGTTTCATCGCTTCGAAGACTCTGGGATCTACGGGCATTCCAGCCGCGTGGTCCATATACACTTTTCTCAATTCCTCACCAACTTCCTACTTCACTTTTTTGATAAAAAAATGGAACCGATCCTTCTCTTTGCGTAACTCGAGGAGTTGATGCCCAAGTCTCTTGACTAAACGTTTTATGTCTTCCTCAGCTGCTGGATCATCGGCAATTACCTCTAAAACTTCGCCAATGGCAAGTTTATCAATTTCCTGTCTTGTTCTAAAAACCGGCTCAGGGCAGTATAGACCTATGCAGTCTAGTTCCCGATGGGTTTTGATTTGACCACCCAACTCCAAACCTCTGTGTCAATCCCACTTTTATTGAGTGGCGTTGCTAACCTAAAATGTTAACTCTTCACCAAAACTAAAATGGCTTCGGTCGTATTTATCTATAACGGTGTTATACGAAATGTTTGAAAACCCTTTAATGTAAAAATATAGCTTCTGCATGAGACGTCACCTCATTTCTTCTTGAAAAACAACCAGTTCTTCCTTCCCTTGAAACTCACCAGACAATAATCGCCTCTAAGTTTGTTGCCCTTGATTTCAAAAACTAACTTATCTTCGTTCTTTTCCTTCAAGATGTACTGTCCTTTGTCCCAGATCTCCACGGTGCCCGCGCCATACTCCCCCTCAGGGATTGTTCCCTCAAAGTTTGCATAGTCGAGGGGGTGGTCTTCTACTTGAACTGCCAGTCTTCTCACGCCTTTTTCCGTGGGAGGTTCTTTGGGAACTGCCCAGCTTTTGAGAACCCCGTCCATCTCTAGCCTTAGGTCGTAATGTAACCGTCTGGCTTTGTGTTTTTGAATCACGTAGATGTTTCCACCACTTGTTTTTTCGTCACCCTTCGGTTCGTTTGTCTTTTCGAAATCTCTTTTCTTCCAGTATTCTTCAAGTCCCATTTGTCTAACCCTTAGAAAACTGTGAAAGCAATCGTCTATGTATATATTTGACTCTAGAATAAAGGATTCTGTTAACTCTACCAAGGGAGAGCGGGTATGGACATAAGTTTTTTCCTTAGAGGGCTCGTTCTTGGTTTTTCAATTGCCGCACCTGTCGGACCAATTGGTGTACTATGCATACGGCGTACCTTAGCCGAAGGACGAGCCTCTGGCTTGGTGTCTGGTCTGGGGGCCGCTACTGCTGATGCGATCTATGGCTGTATTGCCGGATTTGGGTTGACCTTAATTTCAAACTTTCTGATCAGACAACAGGTATGGCTTCGTCTTATTGGCGGTGGTTTTCTTTGCTTCTTGGGCATCAGAACTTTTCTATCCAAACCTGCCGAAAATGTGGCTTCAGCTAAAGGAAACGGACTCGTTGACTCTTATGTCTCGACGTTTTTCCTGACAATCACAAACCCGATGACAATCCTTTCTTTCGCGGCGATATTTGCCGGATTGGGAGTGGGAAGCGCGAGTGGGAGCTATGTCTCTGCGGCAGTATTGGTCCTAGGCGTGTTTATCGGCTCAGCCCTATGGTGGTTTATCTTGAGCAGCGGTGTCAGTATATTTCGTACAAGGCTCAACCCTGATAGGTTGCGGTGGGTAAACAGAATCTCAGGCATAATAATTACGGGATTTGGCCTGATTGCCCTCCTGAGTCTGAGAGGATGAGAGCGCAACTTCATATAGCAATAAGTTAACATTTTCTAACAACGAAAAAGGTAAAAAGTTCCAACAACCTTCTTTAGTTCTGTTTCATTTGGGGGAATTCTGTGGCGATTGTCTGGTTGTATAGTTTAGTGAGTGTCGTCATTGTTAGTTTAATCTCTCTAGTTGGCGTGTTGACTTTTTCGTTACGAGAGGAAAATTCAAAGATGCTCTTGTATCTCGTAAGTTTTTCGGCTGGGGGACTTTTTGGAGACGCTTTTATTCACCTGATCCCGGAAGCAGTAGAGGAAAGTGGTTTCGGGGCACATATATCGCTGTACATCTTGCTTGGTATAATTGTGTCCTTTGTTGTAGAGAAGTTTTTCCAGTGGAGACACTGTCACATACCAACTTCAGAGGAACATCCTCATTCCTTCGCCTACATGAATCTCTTTGGTGACGCTGTTCACAATTTCATAGACGGTCTGATAATAGGTGGAAGCTACTTGGCAAGCATACCATTAGGAATGGCCACCACACTAGCCGTCGTTTTCCACGAGATTCCCCAAGAAATCGGAGATTTCGGAGTTCTGATTTACGGAGGATTCAACAAATCTAGGGCTATTTTCTTCAATTTTTCAACAGCCCTCACGGCAATATTTGGAGCCATCGTGGCCCTCAGCATAGGTTTTCTCATTCAAGATTTTATTCCATTTTTGATACCTTTCGCTGCAGGCAACTTCATTTACATAGCAGGTTCAGATTTGATCCCAGAACTTCGTAAAGAAGAAGCTGGACTTTTAAAATCAGCATTGCAGCTAACCGCCTTTGTCCTCGGAGTTCTCATTTTGTTCTCACTCGTGTTTTTAGAATGAGTTTCCTTCGACGGAAGAAAAGATGTCTTCTGTTCCCTATTTTTCTGTGCGCTCTACGACTTCTGTTTGGTTGTTTTGTTTTCAGTTGAGATGTGCATGTCATCGATCCAATGTTTTGTACAGTGAAGTCTTGCGCCTGTTTTTATGTTAGCATGCATTTATTGTTTATTAAATGATGCGCGCGCACGCGCGCAAAGGAAAAAAAGCCTCTGAAAGAGTTCAACAGTTGAATGTTACGGGTTTTGTGTGAATCATTGGCTGATGTTTAGAAATGTGTATGTTTGTTCGGCAAATCTACGGCAAGATTTATTAAGTCTTAATATAACAGATTAGCATCGAGGGCGCCCGATAATGAGTGCTCTGACCAAGCAGAAACACGAGTATTATGACAAAGTTTCACAAGCTATAGACACGGTTCTCAGAAAAATCTTCGGGGACGAAGCTACACTCCTTATATACAAATACTTAGAAAACTGCTATTCACTTAGGCAAGACGAAATCGTTGAAAAGATAGATGTTTTCGCAGAAGGGCTCGAAGAATTTCTAATGTCTGGAGCTTACACCATTGAAATGAAAATTTTAGAAGATGTATACTCAAGCTATGGCTTAACCCGCAGATCGGAATTTGGAAGGAGAAACAAACACGATTTTGTTAGCCAAATGAAAACACTAATACAAAAAGCCTAACCAAAATAAGCGCGCACATTATTCTAGTTTCAGAAAAAAGGAGAAGCTTGACAGCGGTTTTCTGTTTTTTCACATCACTGAGGAAGGGGCTAAATGAGGAGGGTTATGTCTGCATCCGAGGCGAGGTCGAGGAAGGCTGCCGCGCCGGCGATCTCGTCTACTTCAGGGATGAGGTCTTCTTTCTTTACGCCGAACATCTGCATAGTTGGACTGCAGGCGTAGATCTTCAACAGTCCCGAAGCCTTCATTCTCTTGAGCAATTCGTAGGGTGTGGGATACTTCATTTCTCTTAGTTTCTTTTTCAGTTGTTCTTCCATGTGTTTGTAGGTGGCTGGTAATCCAGCTTTTTCTAGGCCTCCCTTTACGAGGATGTTGAGGCCCCAGAAAGTGAAGTAGAGGTGAGTTTCCATGTCCATGGCCGTTGCGGTGGAACCGAGTATGAAGGCGCAGTAGATGCGGTCTAAGGTGCCGCTGTGAACTATTATCGCCAGCTTCTTTTTTTTGGGCATAAAATTTTCACTCCTTTTCTAGGTTTTTCAAAATTTACGATGTAAGCTATGCTATAACACTGTTATAAATCTTTTGAAGCTGGATAAAGAAACGCAAAAACAGGCAGGCAACGTAAAGTATTAAAACGTCTTGCGTCTTGAATAAAGACTAAGCTGAGGTAGACACGATGGTAAAGGTTACGGTTGACTGGACCAAGTGCAACGGTGACGGTGTCTGCGTGGATGTTTGTCCTGTCGACGTCTTCGAACTTCAAGACCTTCCTGAATATCCAGACACTCAGAAATCTGTTCCTGTGAGAGCAGATGACTGCATTCTATGCATGGCTTGTGTGACTTCTTGTCCCACCGGAGCCATAACTGTGGAAGAAGAATAGAAAAACGATAACGGAAAACCAAACATCACACAGCTGTCCATTAGTTGTGATGTCAGTCTCCTTCTAGCCTAACTTTTATTTCTAATCTTATGGGATGTCTATTTGTGTAGACGGGAAAGTCAAACGTTGGTTAGCTTCATAAAAGTCGAAGGAAAAATCCTTAGAGGCGTTTTTCAGGAGAGACCAAACCGTTTCTTAGCCCCCGTGAGAGTCGAAGCGCGCGCAGAGAACCGATGCCGACGTGTTTGCCCCTAACGACGAGACCGATTCGGAGTTTGGAAAGGCCCTTCGAGACGCTGCCGTGAAGGGAGTTGAGGTATACGCTTACTATTCTGAGTTAGTTGGAAAAAAGATTACCTTAAGGGGAAAAGTCAAGGTGGAATTGGAACCGAATTAAGACAGCTAATGTGCGCGCAATTTACATGTTTACGCCGTCAATTTTAGCGCCACAATAGGAACACGCAGAGTTTTTAATCTTGTTTTCCAGAATTTGGTAGCCGTACCGGCGAATCAGCAGTTTCCCACATTTATAGCAATAGGTGTTTTCTCCCGCTTCGCCAGGTACATTTCCTTCATAAACGTATCTTAACCCCACTTCCAAACCAATCTCCCTAGCCCTACGGAGGGTTGCGATGGGTGTTCGGGGCAGTTCAAGAAGTCTATACGTTGGATAGAACTGGCTGATGTGCCAAGGTATTTCTTCACCCACTTCTTTGATGAACTCTGCAATTTTCCGCAGTTCCTCTTCTGAGTCGTTCAGAGTTGGAATAATCAGGGTCGTTATTTCAATCCAGATTCCAAGACTCTTGTGAAGTCTTATAGAGTCCAATACGGGCTCTAAGCGGGCGCCACAGTTCTTGCGATAAAAGTCTTCGCTAAAACTCTTTAGGTCGATGTTGGCTGCGTCTAGATATGGCTTTATCTCAACAAGGGCTTCTTCAGTGATGTATCCATTCGTCACGAAGACGTTTTTGATTCCCTCTTTGCTCGCTAGTTTGGCTGTGTCGTAGGCGTATTCGAAGAAGATAGTGGGCTCAGTATACGTGTAGGCTATGCTTTCACAATTATCTCGTTTAGCCGCCATGACAATTTCATCAGGAGAAACATCTTGCCCAAGAATTGTTTTACGGTCTTTGGGCATCTGAGAAATCTCAAAATTCTGACAGTTATCACACCTGAAGTTGCATCCCACCGTGGCAATGGAATAAGCCCGCGAACCGGGAAGAAAATGAAAGAAAGGCTTTTTCTCTATGGGGTCCACAGCGCGAGCTACAACTTTCCCGTAGACCAGGCTGTAAAGCGTTCCGTTTCTGTTCTCCCTGACCGCGCATATTCCTCTCTTTGAATCGGTTATTTTGCATCTGTGGCTACACAAATTGCACTCAACCACTTTATCGCCTAACTTTTCGTAAAACATTGCTTCTTTCATTTTGGAATCTTCCCTCTGTCTAGAATGAGTATAACCTCACTTAAATGTTCAAAAAGTTTGCTTTGTGAGCACGCGCATGCCGTGATGGCTGTTTCTAGGTTGGACTAAGGTTTTAGTGAAGGTCTCTACTGTGTAATCCCTTTTTTCTTTTTAGCGCGTGCCAAGGAAATGAAGATCGCCCTCAAAGGAGTCTACAAAAAGGGTCTCGAATTACATAAAAAAATGGGGTTTATGGGAGCTCAATCTCCAGTATTGGAGATAGGTCGTCCAGCACGTTCAATTTTATTTTACGGCTGGAAATGGTATAGAGCACATCTTCTATGTATAGTGAGCGTGTGACCCAGTAGGTTTCCTCGTAGATGCTCATTCCGCTTTCCAAATGCGTTATTTTTCCTTTGAACACAAAGCCGTGAAATAGCGAGACATCAAAGACATAGGCTCCTTGCCACACAGGTTCTCCATAGGCGTATGGAGGAACTTCGCCAGAGTATTTGCTTGTGTCTATCTTCGCTTCCAAGATTGGTATTACAAGAAGATTCTTTGATTTGTCGAATAGAAACGCTTTGTGGTCATATAGGATTGGGCAGTCTGAGCCTCTGTCACCTATTGTGACGTTATCTATTTGTATGGGGTTTGTGACGTTGCTTACGTCGAAGAGGGAGATCTTAATTCCTTGATACCATGCAAAGTCTCCTTCTTCCGCTTCGACTGTATGTTTGCCTACACCGATCAGATGCGTTTCGTCGTAGGGATGCAGATAGTCTGAGTATCCTGGGATGTGTAGCTCTCCTAGAACTGATGGGTTGGTTGGCTCGCTTAAGTCTATCACAAACAATGGGTCAGTTTTCTTGAAAGTCACAAAATAGGCTCTGTTTCCCATGAATCTTGCAGAATGGAAATTTTCACCAGCCGCAAGTCCTTCTAGCTTTCCAACTACGCTTAGGTTCATGTTTAGCACGTAGAGATTAGTTTGGGTGATCCAGTTTTGTGTCCATGTTGTTGTTTCGATTCTGAAGTAGTCATTGTACTCGTCCATTGAAAATTGGTTTCGCTCATGTCCGGGCACCGTACCTCTGGCTTCACATGTCATGTTGCTACCTTGTAAGCGTATTCGGTATATAGTAGTGTTACCATTCCCGTCCCAGCCTCGATACGTCACATATATGTTGCTGAGTGAGACATACATGTTGCATGTGCCACCGAGCATGATTGGCAAATAGACTGGTGACTCTGTTGTGTTTTGCACGTTCACAGCGACAAATGTCGTATACTGATAGTAGTCGTCTGTCGCGTTGAAGTACCGGATTTCAGTAGGAGCTATATGTATGACTTTTCCGTCAGAGTTGATTTCTGGAAGTTGAAGCATATCATCAGTCAAGTAAGCTGCTTTGCTGACGACGAAGTAGACGTATTTGCCGATCATTCTTGAGTTGAAATAGCTGCCTGAAATAGTGAGGTCACGCAAGAGCATTGGATTGTCGGGATCACTGACATTATATACCTTCATGAATGTTTTAATGTCAGCAACATAATATCTGTCGTAGATCGTTGGGAAATTATATTCAGAGCCGAGGACTGCTAATTTGTTGCCGTTGACAAAGATTCCGATTGGGTGTAGGTTGTCAAAGGTTATTTTTGAAACCACCTTAGCCTGTGTGGGGGGATAGGCCTTCAAAATATAAACCACGTTGCCAGAAAGTGAGTACATGTAGCCATTATCGTCAACTTTCACAATGTCTGCTTCGTCTACACCTGCAACTTGGATGTTTGTTGTTGAATGTGAAGGAGCAGAGGGAACAGCACTGCCCTCTGGCGCACTGGGAACCGGAACTGTGCCCTGGGTGCTGAAGTACCTTGCATCTTCAGCTCCGTAAATCCAGAAAGGCCCTTGGCTTTCAGAGTTTGTTTTTAAGAAGTTCTTCAGCTCCTCGTCGGACTGAAAAGATGAAAGAAGCGGAAATTGTGGCGCCGAGACTGGAGGAGCTCCCGGAGTGTACTCAAGTTGGATGATGTTCAAGTTTAATATTACCGCAGCTAAAACTGAGGCGAGCAGAATGGCAGCAAGTCCATAGATGAGTGTTTGTTTTCTGATCTTGCTTTCCATAGACTAATCACCTACGTGTTTGTTAGGCTTCCAGGGTATTTTATGCTAAGCGTTAGAACACGTCGTTCCAAAAGTTAGAACGGTCGCAAAGACCATACTCGAGCCGTTTCATACCAGAATATGACGCAGACAATGGCTCCGAAAGTCATTATAAACAAGTTTTCTCTGGTAGCCCCTTGAGCGAGGAATAGGAGGTAAAGGGCATAGAAAACGGTGGAAAAGACAGCGTAGAAGAAGTAGCGTGGAAACAATAGTCTTCCCAGCTTGACGAAGTGTCGGAGCACGCCGATTTTAACTTCACTAGCAAGCGAGTATTGGCCGCCTGCTTCATGTTTCTGAACTAAACCCAGTTGCCGAAGCTGTTCGAGGTGGTGGTGCGCCACGCTTGGACTACTGAAATGTAATGCCTTTTGAACTTCTCTAACGCTGACAGGGTGGCCACTTTTCAAGAGAAGCCAGTAAACGTGCCAGGCTTTACCCCGAAGAGCATACTCGAACTCAGTCTCGTTTTGAGCGTTCAAGCTGCACCGCATCTTCAACTGCTAGTTGTAGGCTTTGCGACTTATAATCCCAAGCATTAGAACGATATCAACTTTCTCCATGCGCGCAATCTTTTTCTATCTAATGGAAGATAAAGGTTTTAGTTGGGATTAGGTTTTTATGGGTGATTTAGTTGAGGTTTGGTATCGCATTCTCCAACAGGCAGAGAGGTTTAGTTGAAAGACTAGGTCTCTTAAGCGATGTCGTTATTAAGGCCGAGGAGCTGGGCTACGATTCGTTTTTTACGACGGACCATTACATGCTTCCGTGGGGCAATGAAACCCTTGAAACATGGGTTTATCTATCCTATCTCGCAGGTAAAGTTTCTAATATTAGGCTTGGAACGTGCGTTACACCTATACCCTTCAGACCTCCAAGCTTACTCGCAAAAACAATCTCGACCTTGGACTTAGTTTCAAATGGTAGGGTTATTGTCGGAGTTGGTTTAGGCTGGTATCAGGATGAGTTTGAGGCTTATAGTAGTTGGGATCCTAATCCTGTGAGGTTTGAGAAAACTAGGGAGGCTTTGGAGCTCATGGTCAAGCTTTGGAGCGAGGATGAGGTAGACTTTGATGGTAAATATTATAGGGTTAAGGGCGCAGTTCTCGAACCGAAGCCAGTTCAAAAACCGTATCCTTCGTTATGGTTTGGTGGCGCGGGTAAAAAAATGCTTAAACTCACGGCCGAGAGGGGGAATGGGTGGGTAACCATGGGTCCAAGATGGTCTCCTGTCTGCACAACAGTAGAGGAATATAGGAGATGTGTAGAAAAGATCAAAAGGCATAGGAAAAGTTTGGGCAAAAATGGCGATTTCACGTTCGGATGTTTGATTGCTCCCCCTGAAAGTTTTGAAGAATTTGTTAAAGAGATTGAGGATTACAAGGAGGCTGGTATGGACTACTTAGTGCTAGGCATAGCAAGAATTAGCGATAGTCCAAAACTCATTGAAAAGTTTAAGAAAGAGATTATTTCATCCTTCAGCTGAAATCTTAAAATCACTATTTTTCATCGATTGATCGCTTGAATCAGCTTGGGATCTACAGGAGACCCAACGCACGCGCTGCTGCTAGAATTATCGCTCTTATTACCAGCGACACACCGATAAGCATTATTATTCCAGACCAGAAAACAAACCACTTTACTGTTTCGATAAGGAGTATGCGAGTTAGAAAGCCCGTTCCCAACCAGAAAACAAGGTTTGACACAGTTTCTGCTTTTTTACCCCATGTTGAACGGGCAACAATTCTCAGCGCTAAAACGACGATTTGGAAAAGACCTAAGGCGTAGCCGAATTGCTCTACAGCTGAATAAACCACCGAGTGACGACCAGGAAATGCAGGCGCCGGAAGTAACCACCCAGGTTGGTTAGGGACACGCACGAGATCGAAGTCGCGGAAGAAATCTAAAATCTCGTTAAAAAGATTAGGCGTAGTCACAAAGATTGCACCAACCAAAACGAAGAAAAAACCCGCAGAAATAGCGCTGAAAAGACTTTCTCCGTATCTGGGGCTTTGGTTCAACTTGTCCACCTCGACCATAGCATTCTGTGATATGAGCATATAATATTTCTCCACTAACAGCTAAGGTGCACATTTTAAATACGAATCTTTCAAATAGTAAGGATCAAATGGATGGGTGTGAATTTCATGCCATATTGTCAAAAGTGCGGCTCTGAAGTCCGTGAGGAAATGGCCTTTTGTCCAAAGTGTGGTTCCGCCATAAAAGTTGAAAAGCCTCCTGTTGAAGCACCGCCTGCTCCGGCACCCTCAAGGGCAGAAAAAGCTGAGAAGCGAGAAAAAGAAGAGAAGACGGAGAAGGCGGAGAAAACAGAGAAACACGAGAAGCGAGAGTTTGGGGTCATAGGCCCGTTAGCTGGCGGCTCAATCCTGATATTCGCAGGCTTTTTGTTCTATCTTGCCGTAACTGGCTATCTTGAGCGGCAAATTATTGGGCCACTCTTGTTAATCGTAGTTGGGATAATAATCCTGGTTGGAGTCGTCTATGGCATGATGACGGCGGCGAAGAGACATCCCAAGACTTAGCGCGCGCCGCCACAGCTGCCGCAGCTGCTGTAGCCACTCTTCCGGTCGCTGCCACTTAACTAACCTCTAGAATTTCCGGTCCTCGGCACCATCAATTCGTTGCGGGGTTAACTTCTATCAGGAACTACCTAGGCTTGAACGTTATGACTAAAAAACCGTCGGTCAACTTCCTTGTGGACATTTCAAGCTTCATACCTATCTTTACGTCTTCCAGCTTTGCATCTTCGAGCCATCCCATCACGCGGACTCCATCCTTAGTTCTTGCTATGGCAATGATGTAGGGCTCATATTGATCGAATCCAGCAGGCCTTTGAAGCGCATGCGTATATGTTTCGAGAATCGCTTCCTTGCTCAACTTCACCCATTCAACATCTGATGATAAACAGTGGGCACAGTCGCCTTGAGGTGGATAATAGAGCCTGCCGCATTTTCTACACTTTGTGGCGTACACCTCACCCTCCTCTAACTTCTCCCAGAATCGACGGGTTTTAAGTATAGGCACCTTGTGGGTAAAAGCAATGGATCTTGAGGTTATTGAAGGATTCTCTTCAGCCATGTCCCTCATCTCCTAAGTATCGTCACATAAGCATAGTGGCCTGTTCCACCCACGTTATGGGCTAGAGCCACGTAATTTTTGAGAGGCACCTGCCTCTTTCCAGCTTCTCCTCTCAGCTGCTTCGTCAACTCGCAAACCATTGAGCAGCCTGTAGCTCCCAGAGGGTGTCCCTTTGATTTTAAGCCTCCATCAACATTGACCGGTATCTTGCCCCCAATCTCGGTCTGCCCCTCATCTAGAAGCTTGCCGCCTTCACCCTTTTCACAGAAGCCCAAATCCTCGTAAGCCAATATCTCGGCAATTGTGAAGCAGTCATGAACCGTTGCAACATCAACCTTTTGAGGAGTTATCTTAGCCCGTTTATAGGCCATTTTGGACGCTCTGACGGTGGCTCCGAGTCCAACATAATCGGCCCGTCTGCACACATTTGAGGTGTCTGATGAGAAGCCTATGGCGTCTACCCACACAGGAGTTTCCACTTTAAACTCCTTCAATTTATCCTCGGATGCAAGTATAACAGCGGCCGCGCCGTCACTGATGGGACAACAATCGTAGAGTTTCAGAGGCCACGTTATTACCCTTGACTTCAACGCCTGTTCCACAGTTATCTCGCGCTGGAAATGCGCGTAAGGGTTCATCGCTCCATATTTATGGGCCTTTACCGCGACCTTGGCCATTTGTTCTTCGGTTGTGCCGTATTTCGCCATGTGTGCGGTGGCGTGAAGTGCATAGTATGCGGGAAAAGATGTTCCGAAGAGATGGAATTCCCATAAGTAGTTGCCTCCCCGCCCACCCACAGCCATGGAAGTCGCTGTGTCAACTTCACACATTTTCTCAATGCCTATTACTATCGCTACATCCACTTGCCCAGAAACTATGCTGGCACTTGCTGTGTAAACCGCAGCGCTGCCTGTGGCGCAGGCGGCTTCAACTCGTATTGGGCCTTTTCCCTCAAGCCCAACATACTCGTTTATCGGTACGGCTGGCATCAATTCATAGGTTCTCGTCCCCGCTGTGCCAACAACACTCAAATCTATGTCCTTCTGCTCTATTTCAGCGTCTTTGAGAGCATCCTTCACCGCTTCAAAAGCAAGCTCCTGTATTGTGACATCTGAGCGCACACCGAATCTAGAATGTCCAACACCCATTACAGCCACCTTCTTTACCATCACTTTCTCCTCCTTTTCTGTTCCTCTGATATGTCAGTTATTAAAGTTATTCACGTTAGCCGTGAGAAAGGTTTTTAGAAACCTTGTTAGACTTGTAGTTTGGCGGATGTGCGGCCGTAGTCTAGTCTGGTTAGGACATCAGCCTGCCACGTTGACAACCCGGGTTCAAATCCCGGCGGCCGCACCATGAGGATGCGTTGGTTGTGCCGTTGTAATACCGTTTAGTATTTTGACGTCCGAGAAACATCATTTTCCTCAATACCCTAATTTGTGGTTAAATCTAATAAGGCTCCTAGAAACCCAATCTTGAGGAGATTATGGTGAAAAAAGTGAATGTTGGCATGTTAGGTTACGGTTTTGTTCAGTCATTTTTTCATATGCCTTGTTATAAAGAGATTCCTCAGGCGAACGTCGTAGCCGTAGGGGGACGAAGTAAAGAAGCCCTTGTTGAATTCGCCCATAGATGGAGAATAAAAAAGACGTACTTTGGCGACGATTTTATTGAAAAGCTATGTGCAGATTCCAGGGTGGATGTAGTGGACATAGGACTACCTAATTTTCTTCATGAAAGGGCGGCGAAAGTAGCGTCTGAGAACGGAAAGCACGTCATATGCGAGAAACCATTAGCGCGTAGCGTAGGTGAGGCTAAGGCTATGCTAAATGCCGTTGAAAAGGCGAAGGTGATCAATTGTTACGCTGAAAATCAAATATTTATTCCTCATATCGTCAAAGCGAAGGAATTGATCGAAAACGATGTCATTGGCAATCTTTTTTGGGTCAGAAGCCGAGAGGCTCATTTTGGACCGCACTCTGCTTGGTTTTTGGATCCTGAGCTTGCTGGTGGGGGCGTCTTAATTGACATGGGTTGCCACTCAATTGAAGTGGCGCGATATCTCTCTGGCGGAAAGCCCATTCAAGCTTATGGCTGGGGTGCTACAGTAGTTCACAAAACGAAAGCTGAAGATAACAGTCTTGCTCTCGTTAAGTATGAAGATGACAAACTCAGTCAGTCGGAAAACAGTTGGGCAGCTCACGGTGGCTTAGACCTAAGATTTGAGATATACGGATCTGACGGCTCGATTTTCATAGACCCTACCAGGGAGACCGGCGTCAAAGTTTTCACGATTGCGCCAGAGCAGAAAGTGGGATACATTGTTGAGAAAGCAGAAGCCAAAAGGGGTTGGTTGTATCCCGTGTGGAGAGAACATGAAGTCTATGGATATTTGTTTGAGCTCCAGCACTTTGTAACGTGTCTTCTGAACGGTGAAATGCCGAAAGAAACCTTCATAGACGGATACATCGTTAACTGTATAATCGATGCTTGCTATAGGTCAATGAAATGTGGAGAATGGAAACATATCCATTTGACATGAGGGTCCCATGTTTTGCATGGAAAACTAATTTTGGAGAATGATTCATATTATTGCTTTAGCTGTCTTCTTATCAAATATGTGCATTTTGCTAGGGTCCATTTCAATGTCTACTTCTTGCCCAACCCTTGCCGTTGTGTTTTTAACTCTTGCCACCAGTGAACAACGCCCTTTCCTTAAGTGTAAGAGCAAATAAGGTCCCACAGGCTCAATGATGTCTACTGTCATTCTTAACGCATTTTTCTGCGTGGACCCTTTGACGGATTTCCTTTCATACAGGTCTTCTGGCCTAATGCCCATTATGAGGTCTTCGCCAACGTAGCTTTCCAGTTTGGGGGCGACTTGGGTAGGCACAGGTGTTTTGAACTCCCTGGCATCTAACCATAGTCTCGCTCCTTCCTCAATCAAAGTGCAGTCTGTGAAATTCATCTCTGGTGATCCGATGAAACCTGCAACGAAAACGTTGGCAGGATGGTTGTACAACTCTTCAGGGGTGCCTATCTGTTCAGTTACTCCGTCTCTCTGAACCATAATCCTGTCCGCCATGGTCATGGCTTCTACCTGATCGTGAGTCACATAAACTGTAGTCACGCCCAACTCCCGCTGCAATTTTTTCAAATCAGTTCTCGTTTTAACCCTTAGCTTGGCGTCAAGATTTGCAAGGGGTTCATCCAATAAGAAGACCTTGGGCTTTCTAACGATCGCCCTTCCCAATGCTACTCTCTGCCTTTGACCGCCGCTGAGCTGCCTTGGCTTCCTATCTAGAAGTTGGGATAAGCCAAGGAGGTTGGCTGTCGCCGTGACCCTCTTCACGATCTCACTCTTGTCCTCTCCCCTAACTTCCAGCGGAAAAGCGATGTTATTAAACACCGTCATGTGTGGATAAATGGCATAATCTTGAAACATCATCGCCACCTCCCTCTTCTGCGGCGTCACGTATACGTCGCGTTCTGAGGAGGTGACTAATTCATTTCCCAGCCACACCTCTCCCTTGTCTGGTTTGAGCAATCCTGCGATGCATAGAAGAGTTGTAGTCTTGCCGCATCCCGAGGGACCCAGAAAGATGAAGAATTCTCCATCCTTTATCTCAAGGTTTAAATCTTTGATGGCCGCGGTTGTCCCATACGTTTTCGTCAAATTTCTTATAGCCACACTTACCATTTCACACCACTTTTTATCCCTTAACAGCTCCGGCCATGTATCCCCTCATTAGATATTTTCCCAGTACGAAAAAAATAACCAACACGGGTAATGCGTACCACAAGGTTCCTGCCATTTGGACATTCCACTGGAATTCGGTAGTTCCCCTCAAATTTGCCAGAGCCACGGAAGCCGGCTGAGCCTCAGATCCCCTAGCCAATGCCACACCGAAGAGAAAATCGTTCCAGATGCTGGTGAACTGAAAAACTGCCGCGACCACGAATGGGAGTAGGGAAAGTGGCAATACTATACGTCGGTATATCGTCCATGTCCCCGCCCCATCCGTTTTCGCCGCCATTATTAGGCTATTGGGAATAACTCCGTAAAAATTTCTGAAAAGGAGGGTAGTTATGGGGATACCGTATGCAGTATGTGTTAAGATTAGTCCTTCTATATGGTTGAACAATCCTAACTTGGACATGGTCAGAACTAAGGGAACAAGTACCGCCTGGTAGGGGATGAATATCCCGATGCTAAAGAACAGAAACACCGTATCAGACCCCCTGAACCTGATCTTGGTCAATATATAGCCATTGATGGAACCAAGAAGACACGATAGGATCATAGCACTTATCGTGAAAGTGAAACTATTCAGTAGGGGTCTCTGCATAATGTTTAACGCCGTTATCAATGGCTCCGCAGTCGGGGAAAGCGGCAGTTCCACGGGCGTCGTATAAATCACGTCGTGCACGGGTTTAAAGGAAGTTGTGATGCAGGTCCATAGAGGAAGCAGAAACAGGAATGCGAAGAAAACGAGCAAAATGTAAAGGGTCACTCGTCTGGGTTTGGGAAATCTCATTCCTTTTCCCTCCTGAAAGACAGGTATAGATACGGCACGACTATCACCAGCGCGAGCAAGAACAATATGGTGGCAATTGCGGCTCCGTAGGAGAAGCGGTTCATGCTGAAGGTCTCTCTGAACATCATTAGGGGCAGAATATATGTGTAGTCTGAGTAGTCTGTTAATACAAAAATGAAATCAAACGCTTTAAGCGCAAATACCATGAGGACAACAAATGCGCTCAGGGCCGGAGCTTTTAGTTGCGGAATCACAACAAGTCTATACAGATCAAAACCGGACGCCCCATCAACTTCTGCCGCCATCATCTGAGACTCGGGAATGGATCTTATCCCAGCCAAAAAAATCAACATAGTGTATCCGGAGAATTGCCATATAATGGCTAAAACGACGCAGTATAACCCCACG
>Ga0224511_10000311_pt1 | contig 21516 bp, 11 predicted proteins | sample SF_May12_sed_USG_2_FD_169988 | JGI IMG/M metagenome (GOLD analysis project Ga0224511, IMG submission 169988) | Sediment microbial communities from San Francisco Bay, California, United States - SF_May12_sed_USGS_8_1 | ecosystem: Environmental > Aquatic > Marine > Sediment | place: USA...
CCTACTAGCCTGCGCTGCCAGCATCACTCCCAGTCACTCAATAAATCAGCATGGACTGGAGATTGAATCATGAATGAGTCAATCAATCATTGACTGAGTGGACTTGTGGAGGTTGAATAATGAATGAATGAAAGTTCAAAGACTCACCATGGATCGAATTCATGAATGATGCTTTCAAATCGAATGACAGCGAACAATCTAGAGCTGAATCCTGCGATCCATGCTAACGCTAATACTGCAAATACTATGAGTTGCTGGAATCCGGCAGTATTACTCGGGACGCCGGAATTTTTCAAGGAACCGGTGGCGGCCATGTTTCACTATCAACTGCAGTCGTGGACCAATCACCGCTGGCGACGAAGCACATTACCTGTAGCGACCCCAGCTATACACGTATGTGAAGTTTGGTAGTATCCGCCTGATAACTTTTTCGGGACTATCGCCAGTATCGGAGAATTTTTTCTATTGTCCACCGATTTGATACGTTCCAACCGTTGCTGTCTGTTTTTACAACCCCGGTAACTCGGTAATTATGCCATTTGATAGCGGTGACCAAACAAAATACCCAAAACGACCAAGCATCCCGACTAGAGCGATGATAGAAAGAGATGTCGCTAGATCCGAGGATGATGATGTTGCGTACAAGTTAGCCCTCACTGAACAACAGAAGCGCTTTCCAAGCTCAGAAGATCGGGCGAAAGTAGGTGAGTGGCTCAGTGACCATTGTTTTAATCTGTTTAGAATGTTGCTGCGTTATCCAAGATTCAGACAAAGAAGTATTTGCTATCTGTATGCACCCACGAAACGCCCAGTGAATGAGACGACGTCCGTGACACACGCAGGCAGACTCGCGAGTTATTGGAGGCAACGGACGAATGGTGTATTGTGACGCCCATGGACACAGATATTCTGCCACTGACTGCAGCCAATTCAAATCTCCTGTTCGGGACTAGAATGTTTGGCTCCAGAGCAGTAGTGGCCATCAACTTGAGCTTTATACTTGAACCCAGGGCCACACTCCAGGATGTCAGTCCATCTTTGCACTCCCCTTCTGTTCCTTCAGCTGCATCAGTTGTGCACAACTGTGTGCTGTATTTTGCGGTAGACTGTAACTCACCTCATAAACCTTGCAGTGGGTTCGCAAAAACCATATCTGCAGTGATCTATCTGTCCATTAAGTGTATCACCGTTAGCTTCGGTAAGGAAAATTGGAATAACTTACTCAGTTACTGTGGTGCCGTGTTTATTTGAGAACCTACCATTATGTATGCTTAAAAAAGACAGCCAGATGGTACAAGACAAGTTCCAATCAACACCCCAACGCCCCATTTAACATGGGCTGATTTCTCCAGACTTCTTTGATCATCCTGATAGGTTGGGAAAACTCTTCAGTGTGGTTAGCCACCTTCCTATCTTTCATGATGTTCCCACGGGTACTGATTAGGTTCAAGTTGGGTTGTTACTATAGCAGGGAAAGTTGAAAACGGCCATGCTGCTGGTGGTCAAGCCAATGAGTTCCTACAGTTCAATATTGACTTGATCTGCTTGCCAATGTTTTATAATTGTGATTCTTTGGTATCAGGTCATGTGGACCTCTACCACATGCCCAACTCAGTGGTGTTAACCCAGAGATAGGCACTCGTCATATAAACTTTTCATTTAACAGAGTACCTATAAAGCCCCTTTTGACTGGGCCTTTAACTGGTAGTAATGGAAATCCTTGCCTAAATCCCTGTTGCCTACCTATTTCTATCACGAATTCAACAAGCCATGGGTTTCTTTGGCTGTACTCCTAAACCCTTCGAGGGGCTCTATAGCAGCCATCCGATTGATGGGCTGAAAAGTTTACACGTGAGTGCCTATCTTTGGGTCAATACCACTGAGTTTGGCATATGGTAATGGTCCACACGGTCTGATACTAAAATAACCACAATTCTAAAACATTCGCAAGTAGATCAGTAACTCATTGGTTTGACCACCAGGAGCAAAAAAGCCCGCGGGCGGCGTGTCCAACTTTCCCCGGCTATAGCCCACTCGAGGAGTTTGACATGCTAGCGCCGCCTCACTTCGTATAAGCAGAACAAGTATATTGATCGCTGTGCACAGCCACGTAGTATATTTTGTAACCAAACCACACAGTGTTTTCTCTTAGTCAGCTGTACACATCTTCCCCAAAAACCACATTTACCAACATCATCAAAACCGCAATTGTAGGTGACCAAACTCACGACGCCAAAGAGTTCTTCACAGAGGCTACCCAGTTCCTTCATCGTAATCAATACCTCATGACATGTGCGGAACAGCTGACACAGGATCTAGAGAGACTACACAAAAATGCCTCCTCTCTACAGAGCCTCGTCAAATCGTGATCTCCATTATCGGCTTCGTTCATGTTGGCGATGGATTTCTTTTCAGCATAAAATACTTGGTGGAATCGTACACGCCAAGGAAGACAAATCCGCCAATAGCTATCCACATTACTCGGGGGACCACTCCGGCCCACAATCTGTAATAGGCAGCATGCAAATATATGGGTATGGTCACTGGGTATTGTCAGATTGAAATGAACCCAGTACTGACGAAGAACTCAATAAATTCAGTCTGGAATTTTTAACAGATTCTACTTTAGATTCTGTAAAGTTGTGAGATTATGATGGTGCTAATGCTCATTTGGTGACACTCACCCTCGTATTCCCTGTGTCTTATAGACGTGCTGAAGAACTGGCACCAATTTTGAGTTGTGTCCCGCCTTATCCTTGGACTGGAAAAAATTGATTTTATTAGTTATAGTAACTTACATGTACAATACACACAAAAAACAATCTACTCCATAACCAAACGGACCAATGGTGAAATGGTTAAAAATACAGCAAAATGGTCTAAACTCTAAAGAGTCACTGACAAAGCATGGATGCTGATGCACTGTCTGTGATTTCTTACCTCTGCGAGCATGATTCGTGTTTTAGCAACATCAATTGGTGTGGTGGCAAAAGCTGCTACACTACCTACAACAGAGTAACTCTCATAAGCGGTGTTGGGACAGTGGGACAATCTACACAAACTAAACAAAATTCACACAGCTAGAATCATGTCTCACATGTGGCCGCATAATAGATACGGCTGGTATGCTGTATTATGGTGAAAATGCTCCACCGAGCCCATAACTTCGTCTTTGAGACACAAAGGGCGTGAGCAGTTGGTTGATGGAAGCCAAACTAGTGTAAAAACCTAAAACTCGGCTATAATTTGAGATTGCCCATCAAGGAGTTCCCCCCTTTACTCAGGGGCTAACTCTACGCACCTAGCTTCCAGCACAAACGTTAGATGCCAAAAGCCTTTTGCGCACTTTCGGAGTTGTGTTCCCCATTCTTAAATGGAGGCAACTCCGCATTCATGGCAGCGATAGCGAGTGGTTTTTTTCCACAAAAGGAATATCCGTCACTCGAATAACTGCGGCCTAAATAGAAATAAAATGGGATCTAATTACTAAAATTTAGTAACCTAATGATCTTTACTCCCTCATAACATCGAGTATAACTCAAAATTGAATGTAATATTGCAAAAAAACTGAAGTTCTAAGTGCATTGTCAGTTTTCGCTAGCCCTAAATAGAGGCCGTTGCGTTTGAGCCTATATCATTTCGCAAAAATGGCACTCACGCTCGCTGACAAGAGGTAAAAAACTGCACTCTGAAACCCTATTTTTACATTTTTGTTAGACATTGTCTCTTTATAGAATTGTGTAGCTACATGTCTAGTGTGCACCTGCAAGAGGATTTGCCAAAAATCGACGCGTAAACCGAAAAATCAATGGAAACACCAACAGCTCCGTGTTAATTTCCTATCGAGGCAAATTCTGTTGCATCGACGTTCTGAAAAGTGCGTCATGAAGGGCTCTAAGTATGCACATTGGATAGGGCTATATCTAAGCTTCCATTTGAGCTGGGTATTGAGCCCATTTGTTCATGGTAGGCTTCATAATCTGAAAACAAGTGAAGACACTTTTGGCCATGACATAACCCCTTTAATAAGGATATAGTCACTCTTGCATTGGATTGGCTATTTCACCTATTCAGAGCACTGTTACTGCTGTCCTAGCAAACACAATTCTAGTCTGGAATCTGACTAGTAGGAAGTGATTATCTGGCTATCTCATGTTTAAAAGCTCTTCATGTATAGTCTTGTGAATGCTGCCTACCTGCCAATGCGCCACAAACAGCTGACTTGATCGGTGTCACCTCCCCATTCACCGACCATTTCACCTACAATGCATGGGTTATACACATAGACTGTACAATCATTGCATAATAAATGAATACTCTATTATAAATGACTGTTACCGTCTAGCGAATCAAGTATCAGCTCCCAATCGAAGGGTAAGGATTGACATGAAACATCCACCCACGCCATCTATCATCTGTTTCGGGTTGGGAAGAGTGTCTCGGCTTTCTTATATGTATATTATAGTTGAAATATGAAACTCACTTTGAGAAATTCCCACAATGGGAACTGTATCATAGAGAATGGAATTTCCCTGAAAACAGTGGATAGGTAGCCACGGTAGAAGCCGCCTACGCCTTCAGTTTGTAGAGTTTTTCTAGCGATCATAGGGACAGAGCCATTACCGGCCTGAGCTCGCTGCTTTACCACCTCACATGGTACACGAATTAGACATGCTACCTGTGACAGAACAACATTGGAGGTCATGGTACAAAATATAGTAAGCTTTATTAGATATGGGGAATGGGCTAGGACATAAACTGTAAGGCAAGACAGAGCACAGTGATGCTATTATCTATCATCGATCATCAGTTAGACCGAGTCACAAATGATCATTGACACTTACAATTTCTGCAAGTGATGAGGCAGCCATCACCCCGTATGCTGGTTGGGAAGTCTTCAAGTTTCGCTTGCTGAATTCATAAGTCACGAAAAATAAGGCAGCTGTAAAAAATTAAAATCCAGATTATAGAACAGCTTTGGACAAACCCAACAAGGCAACATCAATACGTGATATGTGTACTTTATTTTATTGTACTTTTGAACACTGAATGACAATATGCAAACATTTGATCCAGGGTTACCTCCAGGCGCTGAGCCAATTGCCACGGAGCCAATTCCGGCATAGACTCCTCTAAAACCACCAGCAGCTAGAAATCCAGCCTCGCTCTGTAAACGCGTTTTTATCGTATCCAGGGGGAAAAGGCTCAGATCCACCGCCAACCCAGCCAGCGCACCACTCTGAAGAAAAACATTTGTCACCCATAAAATTTCTAATGAACTACATAACTAGGAAATAAATCACATTCACACTATTCAATTCGGTCGACGCTATAGTAGACTGGTACTGCCTTACAATTAGTGCAACAGCCGTGGTGTCGCGCATCACAGTATTCGCCTTGGCCGTCCTTCAGTAAGCTGGAATGGACGCCTCTACAGACACCAGACAGTGCTACCCTTCAAAATAAGAGTAGAGACCGCCATCATCATGATAATCATCAACTTAGATAATTACTTATTGTGATTATTATTAACCATTATTATCATATACATGTATAAATAATAGTGATTACTTCACCTACTAAGCCACTGGGTTGTCTAAAGTTTAGTAGTAGAGAACTAGCACTAGGTACACTCTTCTAGTCTAGAGTAGCACTAGAACTAGAAGGAGCAAAAGCAAGTACTTACTATAATAGTAATAGAGCAAATGCAATTCCTATTAGAAAAAACTAGGCCTTACAATTGCACAAGGTAAGTAGTTCTACCAGTATGTAGAAAAGAATGAGTAGCACTAGTCTACAGTCTCTGAATTACAGTACAATGGTAGTCATGAACAAAAGGCGACAGGAATAAAATGCGGTCGGCGCACCATAACTCAACTGGCCTCGGGATAGGAAATTAACACAGCTGTTGCCGTTGGTGTTTGTGTTAATTTCTCGGCTTACGCAAAGAAGTTTGACAAATGCGTTTGCATGTGCATACTGGACTGGTAGTTAGTTACACAAGTCTGAATAGAGAAACCGTGCAACAAAAATATAGAAATAGGGTTTCAGAGCGCAGTTTTTCACCTCTGTCAGCGAGCGTTAGTGCCGTTGTTGCGCAATTATAGAGGCCCAAACGCAACGGCCTCTATTTAGGGCTAGGGAAAACCGGCCAAGTATATTAATTTCTACAAATTCTACAACTACAAGTCATGTATGGTGTAGGATAAAAATGCTGACTAGTAGCTAGTGAACTAGTTAACTCTAGAACTTAAGAGTTGCTCACTCGACTCGGAGTCGGTCAGTTAGACTTAGACTCAGAGTCAGACTGAGTCAGAAGTAGAGTCACTCAGTCAGAGTGTGACTGTGAGTACTGACTGTGAGTGTGAGTACCGTAGAGTCTAGTAATAGAATGCTAAGAATAAAGTGCTTTTATTTCTCAAATGCATGTGGTCTATTCGTCAGCGTTAAAATTTAGATTGCAAGTAGGTCACCTCGCAGCTGCAGCAATCAGTGACAGCAACAGATAACAAAAGCTCAAAACTCACGAGGAAAAAGCACTGCACGCGGAAACACGAGCAAAATAGTCTGAGCCTGAATCGCTGTCAGGTGTTAGGACTTGGTGTCTGGTAGTCTGGCGTTCCGGCGGGGCCCTGTGTAGGCTCCTAGAACTAATATACAACCAGGGACATGCTACTGGTATGAGTATGACACTAAAACTATGTGACTATCTAGCTCCCAAAAGGTATTTTGGAGTATTATCACAGTTTAATGTATATAATTCAACCTCATGGGATATGTAGGACGGTCTGGATCACCTGGTATGCATGTTGTAATTTGTCCTCTTCCCCAACCCAAGCGTATCCCAACAAAACTCCACTTGGTTATAAGCTGATCTGGCTTGGTGTGACAAAGAAAGAGAGGGGTGAAAATGATTCACATTGTCATCAGACCGAGATAGCGAGAATGGCTGATTTGTCATCTGGCCAGTTAGTTGATCGGCATGAAAATCTTTCATCAATGACTTCATGATAATTTTTATCATAAATAACACCCATACAGTATTGTATCAAACAAATCCAATTAACTAATTACTCAATAGTAATATGTGAACCATTCACATAATTCCTGAAAACATCGCATTTATCCACTGGCTGACTTTGTCCCCCATTTCCCGGCTCGCATCTATAATAAAGGCGTGTCTGAAGCCGCTGTCGCACAAATGCAGCCTCTCATGCTCAGGGAACATTAATTTCATTTCATGGTAATAATCTACAGGACACCAGTGATCGTCTGAGCCGTAATAAAGTGTTATCTTATCAAGATGACGTCGCACTCGGTCCTTGTCCAATTGTGATACCTACAAATTAGGCATCGCGTTAGATATATCAAGTAATGTGTTCTCTTGATCTAATAAATGGAATACAGGTGTGAACGTGACTGTGGTATAACCTCTTGCTGTTTTGGGTTCCTATGGATTGAGGCCCATGAAATGATTATTTTGCTTGAGGGCTCATGCAGCCAAGTGACCACCTGTTTCTGTGAGTTTGATTTATGTGGTTTGTGAGTGAGGCACATTTAGGTACACAGAAGCAGTCGTTCAACATAAAGAATTCGGGAGTGCTATTACAAGTTGCCCACACCTGCCTCTTTGGTTTATAGTCACAGAAATCCAACCATTCTGCTTGGTGATTCCCACGGCAAATTTGTTCTCAGCTGTCAGCGCCTATGACTGAATCAATAATAGTGAAGTATTCTCACCTCACTCATTTCAATGTTTGCCATGTAGGTAGCATTGGCAACGCAATAAGGGTTAATAACGTTTTGGCTGGCGGTGCGAATACATCTTGGCACGGTGCTTCTATGACGACTCTTTCGCCTGTCAAATGTCCAGTCTATAAGTTTCTGGCGCAACCTTCGGGGAAGTAAGTACAGGAAGAAGGCGATAAGCACGAGAAACCAGCGAAAGTATCGAAGCACTGGGGTCATACGCTTGCCTTGTGGTGACACGGCCATCCTCTCAATAGTCGGGAAAAGGAGAAAACCTACAAATGACAGACTCACCGTATAAAACAATTTCAGTCACCTAACAGTAACACACGTAGATGACATAGATGACCCCAAGAAATAACTTCACAATAACCATAATGAACTTTATGTTAAAACCCAGCACGTGTGATAATAGAACTTTATCTATTTAATCCTTTCCTACTCGACCTCTGGACCATCTTATCCTATCTAAGCGGCTTGTTGGAGCAGTAAAGAGGTTGGAGTTTTGTGAGCAGCTCCTTTCTTATAGTGAGCGCCCAGCATGACTAGGACTTGAACTAAGAATCTTCCAATCTTGAACCAAGTACTCTAGCCATTGAGCTATCCCGCTATTATATCCTGTGGGTTTAACAGTGTCCCACTGGTGATGAAATTTTAGAATGTCTTTGCCCATCTGCTATAGATACTGTGATAGTCATTTGCTGGTCACGCAGTAGATGAAATATTATCACCTGTAACTGGCTGGATATAAATTATAAATCTAATAGCCTAATAATTATTCATCCGGAGGAAATGGTTAACACTGGGACAGTCGCATGAACTCTGCCCATACCGTGTATAATTCGTTCTTTCTCTATCCTGTCCATCGTCTCAAGTAAAATGTACGCTCCTATTGAGTGTCCTATCAGCATGACCTGTACATCTGCTGGTAAATACTCAGAGATGAAATAGACTTTATGCTGGATCTGACCTTCTAAACTAAACACAGCTTCATCAGGCTCTGCAAATAAAAAAACTAAATCATTCAGATCATTTTTGTAATGAGTGTTTCAAAGCCAGATTTTGTTTCATATAATAAATACCGAATGATCTTGATCATTTTATTTAAGTGTGGTATGTCTTTGGGCTTCGGTTTCTGTGGCCGTTCTTTGTTAGTAGAATTTCTGACAAATGACTTGACATTACAAGGTACGGGATCTTTAAACCATTAGGGTTTGGGAGATGCGAGAAGGGGATAATTGGAATTCTTCTGTTGGGGAAGCAGACAAATAATTTTGAATCCATGATTATGGGTTTTACTCACTCGACCAGCCAGCATGAGCTGGCACTTCTGAGTGTCCCGCGTGTGACAGTCCCCAGACAGGAATACCCGTATTCTTATGGATTACTCCCATGAACTCTTCATAGAACTCGATTGCGCCAGGATTGCCTGTGGATTATAAAATAAACATTTTTGTCCATGCTGTTTTTATTGCTCTACTCATGCACTCGGGTCTCCTCAGCCTGGGGGTTGCTGGGGCGGTAGTAGCTAAGAATTTTGTGAGTGGTTCATTCTCACAGTGAGTGGTCAGCATGATAAAGACTTGTATTGCTGAATACGTGTAGTTTTAAAACATCGGGCAAGAGATTTTGAGTGCCAAATAAGGAAGATTATGGTACATTTCTGATTGGATCAAATATTATGGTAAGCGTCATTATTCCGGGGACGGTGACCAGTGGGCCTCACCTGGCACAATGAGGATGAGCTTTTTTTGTTCATCTAATTCTCCAAATTTGATCAGATGGGTGTGTATGCTGTGGATGTTTGGGTACTCATGCACACCAGAATGCTCTGCGTCCTCAGGCATCTTGCCGCTGCAATCCAGACACAGAATACTTCAGCGCATGATTCATGGCTGATCTCCCGGGCTTCATCGACTGGTTGAATGACTGTTTGTGTTTCTAAGACTAAGACTCCGAGTCCTACTAAGAGTGAGACTGAGAGTCATGGTTGAGATATTGCCATTCAAATGATTCAATCAGCAGCCAAGCAGACACAATGGCGGTCTTCAGTCTGTAATTACTTTGTTATTTAATTAAACTAGGACAGCAACATATCAGACTCACAGACAGTCTAGTGTCTACTCTAGTGACTGACTAGTGAGTCAAACTCAAAACTTGGAACTGGAAGTTTGGATCATGAAGATGAACTATTGTCTACCAGTCCAGTACCAGTAGCCGTAGCATAAGGAGTAGTCAGCAAGTAACTAGTAACTAAGTAAGTCACTAGAGTCTAGACGACTAGTATAAATATATCTAATATTAAATCATACGACAGTCGACATACATGGTATAACTATATGATATAGTATATATATGGCTAAAAGAAGACAATAGTATGCTTTGAAGTGAGTAGCGCGGTTATCGTCCTGATTAATGAATAGCTGACTGGTCGACAGTCTCCCTATGGCGATTGGTGATTACCTCTTGGTCAGAATACTTGGTTATGACAACTTTACACTTACAGAAATCACAATTTTAGTATAGGTTCGAACAAAAATAGGCGTGGTGGAAGCCGGTCAATAGGTAAAGGTCGCTCCGGTCAACGAGAGGTGAGTGTCTGCTGTATATCACCCAGAATATTGTTACGATGAGCGTTGAAAACTAGTTGCATATGCTAGAGTAACGTTTATTTTGATAATATCGTCAAACGACCAGATCGTGTTGAAGCTAAGTCCGAATTAGCGGACGCTCGAATGTAATAGATGCGCAAAATACAGCCCTCAGCGGGCCTCTGTAATGTTTTGCCAACATCGCAGTCACACCCTGCTCTTCCATAACTACGTGATCAGTGTCGAAACCGTGATTAGTGCTCTACCAGCAGTGTTGACCGTCACACAAAGAGGAAGATATGACATTGAAAGCAGTTATTCTCATCGGAGGGCCACAGAAAGGTATGACAATTTGTATATTGTACCGAAAGTTGGCTTTCGGTCAAACTTAAATCACTCACCTCAGCTAAGCCTAGACTAGAGGCTAGTTCTAGTAGTAGTAAAGTAAGTTAGTAAGTAATTTACTCATTTCTACATAAATAAGTGGGTAGTGAAAAACTATATACCTGTACCCTGTACCCCATTACCTCCGAAACCATGTACCCAAAGCTCGAAACATAGTACCCGGTACCGTAGATACCATGTACTTCCATCAGAAATTTGACACAAAAAAGTGAAATAATCCCGACAATGTTTAAAAATTAGGGAAGTCCTTGTGTCAGTAGAACTATAACACAACCTGAGAGGGACAAATAGAACCACTTTTGTTTTTTCCTTTTCAATACTCAATTAAGACACAGTGTGTCGAATAACTTCCACCACTTTCACCGCTTTGAACTTCACCAACTTTTTTTACGTTACAATATCATGTCTCAACCTGGGTATTGAAAGTGAAACAATATTTTTTATGCTGAAAAGTCAAAGGTTAAACCATAATTTTTAAATTTTGGTGGGTTATTCCACTGTTTTGTCAAATTGCTGGTGGAAGTGCATGGTTTCGAGTGTACGGGGTACATGGTTTCGGGCTATGGTTTCGGGCACATGGTTTCGAGAGTACCGGGGTACCTGGTTTCAAGGGAATGGGTACATATTTTCTCACTACCCCTAAATAAATACTATCACTATTCTTCCACTAGTATCAGTATCACCGTCAGTACTAGAGAATAGACACTGTGTCGTCTACTTTATTGATATTATTACTTTTTACTCATTTAGTAAATCTGATTTAGTGTGTATCGTGATTTGTAGCTTATAAAATACTGGTAGTAGTACTCATGAACCCAACAGGTCGGCACAATACTTTACAAACCTTTCGAACATATACCTTCAGGTAGAGCGTGAACTGATATCAGTCCACAGAATATCTTACTAGATAGCGTATAATTGCCTATGTATACCAATAGTAAGATTCAAGAATTCCTCATCAGTAATCTGACCGCAAATACCTCTAAATCAGCAAAGTGATAGCACATCTGAAATGTATGGGACTAGAACCCCAAGCAGCCACTGGACACATACTCACAAGTCTTTCAGTCATCTTATATACAAGCTCTGACACTGAATAGGCCTCATAAAGGTGCATACCTAATGTTCACATTGCCAAGAGTGAATGGATTTGTTTTCTTCACAGGCACAAGGTTCCGCCCTCTATCCTTGGATGTCCCCAAGCCGCTGTTCCCTGTAGCCGGCAGAGCCATGATACATCATCTGGTAGAAAGTTGCGCTAAGGTAAACAAATAATTCTATCCCCAACTGTTTCCTTTGGCAGCAAAAGGAATTTCAATGGCTTAGTGCCCATGAGTGTCTTTCTGCTCTAGTCAGTAATTCCGTTGCTCATCAAGACAATCATAGTTGGAGCATAACTCATGGTTTTTATCCAAAGTCTATGCGATGGCAAATGGCTTAGGTTGACTGGTGCCCAACCTCTCAGGACCATCTATTCAGCCTTGAACCTCGTGCTTGACACTGAACCAGTCAGTGCTCTGGTGCAGTGGAGCTGGCCCTGGGCATACTCAGATTCTATTATGCCATCACTGCCCAGGCAGAAACTTCATTAGTTGCGATCTTCCTGCTACAGACAGCGAATTATTAATTATTCACAAATACAAGGAAATAACTCTGTGCCATCTATTGTCAGGTGGAAGGGTTGACCGAGATTCTGCTGATTGGTTCATATCAGCCAGAAGAGCAGCTCACGGGGTTTGTGGCTCGAGCCCGGAAAGAGTTCAACCTTCAGATAAGGTGACTGGTCATTCTTACCTATGAATACTTCCTATGTAGTAGCTGACCACATTCTCATCAATCCATCTGGTATTCATGTAAGACTCTGGTCTTGCGTTTTTTTTCACAGGTCACAAAAGACCTGCGCTTCTAGGTTGCATAACTCGCTGAATAAACACTGAATGCTTTGGCAATTGCTTGCAAAACTGTGGCATATTAGACAGCTCACATCAATAATGTCACTGAATGCATGTCAGAGACTCTCTATTTTGTGTACCAGTTACTCCCAATGTTTTGGCGACAAACCTATAGACATTGATATGCCTGTTGATTTCGCGGCACTATATATTGATTGATTGATCCTTCCTTGTTATATTAGAGGAATTCAGGCCTCTAATCAGTGGTTCAAGTGTGAATTTTGAGATGGGGGGATTATCATAGGTTAGATGGTCAGTAAAGGCCGCGATGCATTGAGTCGGCTCACCAGCCAACTGGGGGAAGGGGGCTTATTACATTTTACTAAATAAAGTCATCTCACTGCAAATTGCTTGGCGAAAATAAAATGATAACATGTGGCAACAGGGCATTAAAAGAGGAGACACTGCTGGGATGCTAATCACCCAGCGTCCTCTTACGCAAAGATATTTTCGGACTCTGTTCCCCAGATTTTACACACTTTCTCTTTAGTACAATATACTTGCCACTCTTTGCGATTCAGAAATCATTCTGCATAACATTCATGTTGCAGATACTACCAGGAGTTTGCTCCTCTTGGCACAGCAGGCGGCATTTACCATTTCCGTGATCAGATTCAGGCAGGAAACCCAGAAGCATTCTTTGTACTCAATTGTGACGTCTGTGGCGACTTCCCCCTGACTGAAATGTTGGATTTACATCGTCGTCAGCTTCATGGTGACCATTATAGTCACCGCGAGCAGTACACTATGTTGGGAACCGAAGCCACTCGTCAACAGTCCCATAACTATGGCTGTATCGTGCGTGACAAGGTCACCCAGGAGGTCAGTCTGTTCACTTTACTTGAGCATTTTCTTCCCATTCTTAAAAGCCAAGATGACATTTTAACGTCATGATGAAAAAAGAAAAAATAATGTCCGAAAATGCACACCAAGAGAAAAAAAACAAATAACTTCATAGCAACAAATCTTATTTCTAAAAAAGTTTTCCAAAATTAGTTCCGAATCTAGATATGCAGACTTTTCGATTAGATTGCATGCTCTTGACACGTATCCCACCAGCAATCTTATTACTTGTTCTGTTTTCGAGAATGATGCATGAAGAAAAACAATCCTCAAAAACATTGTCTTCTCATTCTATATAAACACACTCTAGGGCATGATAAAAAGTCTCGCTTCAAAGCCACACCGGCCGATTACCGAAGCCACTTTCTATACCTTCTCCACATTTTACTCGAGCACTTGGCCATCCTATATATAGTGGACTTCCCAGGCTTGAAGTTTGTTATAGAACAGTAGGAGCTGGGAATCATCTGAGGGGCTCATACTCATAGTGGGAGTTGGACATGGCCTTGGCTTGGAACTAGGATCTTTCGGCCTTGAGCCAAGGGCTCTAAATAGTCGCTGATCTACCATGCTATTTTTTAGACAGGCTACATCCGTCACTATTTCAAAACTATTTTTAATACAGGTCCTGCATTATGTGGAGAAGCCGGAAACTTTTGTAAGCTCAATCATCAACTGTGGAGTGTACCTGTTCTCCATGCACATATTCCAGCATCTGTATAAAGCATTTCAGATGCACCAGTCTGCCACCAAGTGAGTTCGCCTTCTATTGTAAAACCATCTAGATCTTAACCAATTACTGCTGGCTGGTGGTCTAATGAGTTGACATAATATGACTGACTCACCAATATTATCACCAATATTATTTGCAAAGGGACCAGCAAGAGTTTCTGTGAGTGGCTAGCTTTACCTTGGCTTATGTCCGCCTGCTCCTCTAACTCAACCCTGGCGGCTGTTCCTCATTGATTCGGCTCGGAGGCTTAGTTTGCATCCTCTATTGCATATACTAATTTCTGGGCGTAATTTCTGGGGAATCTCATGTAGCTAGATACTCATACACCTACAACTGCTGTAGTATAGAGCAGATGATGCATATAGAGAGGCCACACCTCCTGCTCAGGTGAAAGTTTGCTGCCTGTTTCCCGTTTGTTTGGTTTAGCGGGTTGCCATTTTGTGCATGATTAATGCGACGACTTCTGCTATGTAGAGATGCGGCCGAGACACCAACCTTACCAGTAATGTGCAAATACCCTGCTAATAATCTGGCAATAACCTGCAAAACTAAATAATGCGGTTTTGTTGCTTATTCGGAGTTGCTCTCTTTTGCGGATTTTCTGTCAAGGTGTAATAACTCCAACAGAGTCATTCTGTTTATTTTTTCTAATATAGCGGGATTTATCAGCACAGTTCATATTATAGCAAGCTATTAGGCTACTATGGGGGCCACTGCAACATATTTGATACATTACCCTTTAGTAATCTAATGCATTCAATCTCACGCTTTTCAGCTATGAATTGAACCTGCCACCCACGTATCGTGATGAGAGTATCAGTCTTGAACAAGATATTCTAGCTAAACTGGCTGGCACAGGGAAGCTGCATGTATACCAGACAAGTCTTTTCTGGAGTCAGATCAAAACTACTGCGTTAGTACTTAAATTAGGAGCTTTAAATCTCACTAAATCCATTACATGTAAAACTGTTATTTTACTGATGTATATGTACTGTTGTCGAAACATATTTTACCTTGCTTTGAATTTTTCAGTGCCACGATCTATGCTAACCGCCATTATCTGAAAATATATCGAAATACTCACCCAGAGCTGCTGTCAAAGGCTGCACCCAATGGCCCTAAGATCATTGGTGATGTTTACATTCATCCCACTGCTACTGTAGAGCCAACTGCCGTGGTAAGTCAATCCTCAGCAACAATTGTCACGTGCTACATATGTTTTCACTTCTGAATGTGAACTGGTTACTTCAATTAATTGGAAAACAACTCCAAAAATTCAGATGAGTTATATCTGGAGTTGTGTTCTTTCACACATTATCATTCATGGTTGGACAACTCCAAGCATCTTCATTAAAATTTTTAGATGACTATCGTTGATTTTAAACTTTGCATTTTTGTCTTCAGGATGTCAATACTGGCCTGTCACAGTACCAGTGTGTCACATTACTGTCTATACTACAGGCGTATGGATGAACCAGTGGATTCGATGTTGGGTTTCAACTCAGATTCTGGGATCGGGTCCCAGTTGCCATTTCTCCCTTGTCTAATCACAATCTAATCACAAATTTGTTTAATCTGTCTCTATGGGGCACACCATGAATCATTGCGGAAGTCATGCCCATGTAAAAGAAAATGGCCATATCTTATGTATGGGCATGTCATTATCAAATTACCGGATGTTAGCTCCATTAATTGTGGTCTTCCCTTGTAGCTCGGCCCGAATGTAACGATCAGTAAGGGTGCTGTGATTGGTAATGGGGTGAGGATTAGAGAATCTCTGGTGTTAGAGCGAGCACAGGTCCATGATCACGCTTGCATTCTCTACAGCATTATAGGTGGGTCTATGATACTTCCATATGCCAGCATCGCTTCTTCAATCCTCCGAAACCATCGCATCAATTCTCATTTAATTTACAGGGGCACTTAGTCATCCTGTTGGGGGCCCTGTTCTTGATACCTGGGGGCTAGAAATTATGTGAGGACCTCATCAGATTCGAGAGTATTGCGTTATATGGGCTTGAAGCCGAGATCTTTCGATTGTGAGCTATTGAGCTATGCCGCTATCACGTACCCTGCTACTACGCCTTCTTATAATTCATTATCATTATAATTCCCTTCCCGTGAACGCAGTTACAGGGAGGGAAGCATGGCTGTCATTGATAATAGTATGGTCTCAAAATGTGTCCACCATACACATACATCTATATTCACCATCATATTTCCTTGTCATACGCCAACAGCTCAAACACTCTGGACAGTAGTGGGTCGTGGGTTATACCCACCATACATGATACTGCTACAGTATGACAAATTGTAAACAAGTGGTTATCACAATGGCAATAAATTGATGTATATCCATATTCTCCCAGGAGTATGTTCTCTTGGTCTGATTTTAGGTTGGGATGCCGTAGTTGGATCGTACACCCGTATTGAGGGAACTCCTAATGACCCTAACCCTAATAAGCCATTTTCAAAGATCGAGGTGAAAGGCATGTTTAACAATGAGGGTAAACTCAACCCATCCATCACGGTGATCGGTAAGTTAACAGACTGTCCCATTATTGATATTCCCTGGTGTCCTAAAATATCATTGTGCGGCAGAGTCAGGCTCAACAAGGTGCTTCCAAGCATGCTCCCTCGACTGTGGCTTTGTTACCTAGACGATAGGTTCTTAGCTACAAATTGTGAAGGCAAGTTTTGAATTTAAATCTCATTTTAATTCGGAAATCAATAATTATCAGGTTAACTCTGTTATACAAGTCCAGGCTTTGTGAAATGAAATCATATGTCAATTCTTCCTGCCGTTTTCCGGGTAGATGGTATGTGCTTACAGGAATCTTTTGTCACTCTATACAAATCACCCTCACATTAATGTTGTTCCCGTTTTAGGGTCCCGAGTCCAGGTACCAGCTGAGATAGTTATCCTGAACACCATAGTGCTGCCCCATAAGGAGATCGCTCACAGCGAAATGAACAAGATCATTCTCTAGTAACTCCATCACCCACTGTATTTCTCCGCTCGTTGCTCCTTACATATTACTCATGTACACATATTTATTGCTTTCTCTTGTAGTTTAAAGAATAAATTGTATGAAATCACTCAGAAGCCTGCTGTTTTTTCTATATGACTGCCTTGATTGTCACTCCAGGCCAATTATTAACCCGCTGCTTTTTTCATAGTCACTCCCTCTCATTCAGTCATTATCTTTTCAGCTCTTTGTTACGAGCCACTTAATTATTTTTTCGATAAAACAACTGATTGAGCTATGGATGGCATATAATTAGACCAATCAGATCACTACTTGTTGCTGCGGTGAACCAATCAGCATCGAGCTCAATTGCGAGTCTATGGTCGATTCGTGATAAGTCGGGCATACTCTAATGTCAGCAAGCTGTATGCGAGGCAGCAGAGATGGAGGAAAAACACAGCATTGACAAACTACTCGGACTGTCATCTTCTCGAACTGACTCCCCTCGCAGTCTGAATTCTCCCAGCAGCGTTAATACAGTGCAAAGCCTCAACTCCTCTGACAGAAGTGTCAGCACAGCGGTCACAAATGAGGCGACAAAGAGGGACCGTAAATTACAGAGAAGACATAAACCAAGGAAGAGCACTGAACATACACCCGCGGCGCTCCCTGGTAAGATAAAGTAGGCGCTATTAAGCCATTTGATTGTGCTTCTTATTTAGCAATCACATTAGCCTCATAGACTTACTTCATGAATTTCCTTAAATAATTTTGCAATAAACCAAAAGACGTACGTCTCTTTAATAAAAAATCTGGAAAAACAGATGGAACTGTGCATGATTGTCTAAGTTAAAACAATCCTTAATTTAGACAACTAAAAATTACAGCACCTTCCATGTTCACAGTCAATTGCATAGGCGGTAAATTTAACGACTAATAGATTAAAGAAAGTCTTCGGACAAATCATTGCCTGTATCCCAAAAATATGATGTGTTTTTGCTATGACGGATTTGATGGAGACAAGAATGATTCAATCAACCTGATGTAAATAATTGAACTCAGACTACGCCCGCCTGCAGGGCATGTAGCAGTGATTGTTATCATCACTAGGTTTTAATATTATGTACACAAAAAGTCACGGTGATTATTCCAAAAAACAAAGACACAACAATCACTAAAAGATTCGATCTGGACTCTTAAAACTAGGACTAGATTCTGCTGGTGTTAATTCTGTGCCTGCCTTGTACATGTGCTGTATTTTGAACCTACGCTAAGACTTGTAGGCTAGTATGACAAAAAATGAACTGAGTTCGTAAATAATCTTCAAATTATGGTTTAGTGTATTACAAGTAAAGATATGACGGGATATTTTCACAAAAATCACGAGAACAAGTGTAGCAACTTGAAAGTCAAGTAACAGGCAATCGTAAGATGGGGAAATTCTGCTATGCATGTAAGACTCATCTGAGGCTGTATTATGCGAGATACATGTATGTACATGAAAATACCCTGGAAGGGAATTGAAATAGAAATGCAGAACTATGGATCATTTAAACATTGGACCATAAATGTGTGATTATATCATAAAAAGACATGAACTTCAAAACACATGTAATAAAAAGGTGCATTCTCGCAAGCCAGATTGTATAATATATTTTTACCTTATTTAGCAAGAGTTCAAGACAACAAAGATAAAATGGCATTTTATCACATTGACAAAGTTCACCTTAATTGACCTTGATACCTGGTCGCTATTGTCCTTTATTAATTCAGCAATTTAAATGAAAAAATATTTAAAGTTAACTAAAAAGGTAAATTTAATTTGGGTTCAATGTTTCTTACTGATCCAACTCATCACCAGGATTTGCGTATAAACCAAATAACAAAGCTGCTGCAATGATACCTGGCGCCAATCAGATCTGGAGTACTAGAATAATATTGGGGAATTCCTCTTCTCTCAAGTCACAGGTGCCTGATAAAAAATAGTCAGTGGGAAAAACTCTATAAAACAGTTCAGATAATGCCCCTACACCTATTGACCCAACTAAGTTCCTCTCCTTGTTTATCGGAAGGATGGCAAGGGAAGGCAAGGCAAGCCAAGGCAATCGCCTCGAATGATTCGAACAGGTTCCACGAATGAACTCTTTATTGATATGAATCAGCCTCATAAATGGACGCACATGAACGATTATGCCCTCATTTGCTGTGTTTTCTATGTGATCACTGGGATACTGAATTTTAGAGCTGATTTTGTCTGCATGTAGATATGATTCACGAAGATGATAAGAAAAAACACAGACGAAACAGAACTACCTTCACAACCTATCAACTGCATGAGCTGGAGAGGTGAGAAGCGGATGTATTTGATGGAGTGGCCCAGTGGCAAAATGATGAAGCGTGAAAAGAGGCTGAAAATAATGAGAAGGAAAGGGGAACAGTAGGGTGCAATGCAGATTGCAGACCTCTCAACTTTTTACAACTATAGCCTGGCATCTTAAAAGCTATATTGTGACACAAGCTTGATTAGTCATACACATGTTGAAAATTGAAGGTGGCTCTTTGCGTCCACTTGTTTGCATTGTACCAGCTAGAGCCGGTTCAACATCCAATGCACTGAGAAAGAATTCCATTTAATAGAGAGAAGAGAGAATTCCCCAAGGTTGTTTTTGAAAAGAAGGCGGTATGCACCATCCAGTATTGGGTTCTGAGATGGATGTGACTAAAACTAGGTGGACGAATTAAGATTCGAGGAAATTAGATGCCGATAATCCCAGACAAATAGCTTTATTTGTAGATCTTAATAGTTTGCATTGGTATAACTGTTTAACAGTGATTTCAAAATGTCCTATGTTATTTTGTCTGTACAATCCATAAAAATTGTTTTTTTTGTATCAGGTCAGCTGTTGGTTTGTTTTGCAACCAAATGATAACAGCCGAAATACATCATCAGCCATCTCATTTTTAATAACATATTCCTACATATTTCAGAGCATTTGATAAGAGTCACTACCCAGACGTGTATAGTCGAGAGGAACTGGCGATTAAAGTCTCATTACCTGAAGTCAGAGTACAGGTACGTCGTCTATACAATCATTAAATTTAAAATTTGGAATATGCTAGTGGCTGGAGTACTTAGCAGGTGGTCGTTAAATCTTGTGTTTTATTGTTTTGGTTTTTCCGAGGCAGTCAGGCTCTCACTGTGAGTGTGAGTTCCTCACATAATTTCCATTTCCTATCCGTCTAGTGTAAAGCTGAGGGAGGGTTGGTAAAGCTGGGGGGGGGTTGGTAAAGCTGAGGAAGGGTTTGTAAAGCTGAGGGAGGGTTGGTAAAGCTGAGGGAGGGTTGGTAACGCTGAGGGAGGGTTGGTAAAGCTGAGGGAGGGTTGGTAAAGCTGAGGGAGGGTTGGTAAAGCTGAGGGTGGGTTGGTAAAGCTGAGGGCGGGTTGGTAAAGCTGAGGGAGGGTTGGTAAACTATAGGGTGGACAAGCGGGTGCGTAAAACAACAATGAAAAATTAAAACCGCTTCGGTTTAATTACATCATTTAACAGGATTCTTTAGAAACTGTAAACACACGTTCATGTGACTTTCCATTTAAAGTGCAGAATAGTTTGGTTTATAGGTGCCCTGTAGGTGCCCTGTAGGTGCCCTGTAGGTGCCCTGTAGGTGCCCTGTAGGTGCCCTGTAGGTGCCCTGTAGGTGCCCTGTAGGTGCCCTGTAGTACTGCTTAAATCCTTGTATATGAAGATTTATGCGGCCAAATCTGTCCTCTAAATTGGATTCATCTGTAGACTACTGTATGGTTGCTATTAAAAATTAAAGGCAACCAATGCCTTTAGATGTGTTGTTCTTTAAAATGATAAAAACACAGGAATTAAAAGAAGTGAGAGCTGTGTGGAAAAAGAATAATTTATGACACCTTTATGATTTGAGTACAGCCCAGTTAAATACCACATCTTTAATCATTGTGAAGTAGTAGGTTGTTACATGTTCTAGTAATGTATTGCGGTTGTTTAATTCAAATTAATAATTACACTTATTATATTAGTATAATAACAAGCAAGTAATTATAGATTATCATTGGTTGCTTGCCCGCTGTGCTCAGACATAATTATTGTCTCACCACCCTTCTCCATTCGTCACATGCCACATGCGAGCAGTTATAGACCTCGAATGGGTAGAGAGGTAATGGGTAATTAACTATTAACTTGTATTCACTGTTATTCGTATTAACAAGACCGTGATTACATGACATGTGACTATAGTTTGTACCCACG
>Ga0224511_10000312_pt1 | contig 21500 bp, 8 predicted proteins | sample SF_May12_sed_USG_2_FD_169988 | JGI IMG/M metagenome (GOLD analysis project Ga0224511, IMG submission 169988) | Sediment microbial communities from San Francisco Bay, California, United States - SF_May12_sed_USGS_8_1 | ecosystem: Environmental > Aquatic > Marine > Sediment | place: USA...
AGAGGCTCTCTAGCTCAGACACGTTTATATAAATACACCAACCCAGTTGTAACGAATGGTCAACACCGTTTGGAGCGAGGTAACTATACAAAATTAACATAATCCATTGTGGAATAGTCAATGAATGCCCACAGTTAATCGGAAGATGTGATTTAGACAACATACCCTCTGAAAGTGTGATATGGGAACCACTCTGTGCGCGATTAAGGGGGGATTTACTCAACCGAGCTGACTTGGGACGCCGTCTTACACCCGGTCGCTGCGACACATCTTCAGACCTGAGAAAATAAAACTGGCCATGAGTGAACAAAATGAATGGTGTAAGGGATGTTATGGAAGCTTTTTTATGAATTTAATATCCGGGTCATCGAATCATCGAAAAGGATCACAAATGGTATCGGAATGGTAAGGAATCGTCGACCGACCCAAGTCTAATGCGGGAACCGTTTACTAATTTCAATACTAAAGACGGGATCCGATTAATGGATTATCATCGAGATTGTTAAAAGACACGCCCGCAACCTCCCATATGGTCTAGTGGTTAGGATTCCTGGTTTTCACCCAGGCGGCCCGGGTTCGATTCCCGGTGTGGGAACCTTTGATCCATTTCACTACCAAAAATGGTGTCGGATAAGCTGATTATCACAGAGATTGTTCAAAAGATGAATCTGCGAGCTATGCTCAGTCACATAGACTCAGTGAGCCACCCTCTGCACCACCTCTGATAGCTGTTGTGTCATGGAGCTATGACATTACTAATGTCAAAGTAGATATGCATTGCTATGTGTTGAGATAAAATACCTTGCTGTGTCGGGGTGCTCGGGCTGAACAGGTCTTACACTGTTGTTATATGGGAGTCTCTTCTCATCCACATCTTGTCTTTTCATTTGCTTCCTGTAACAAAAACAACTGATGATGATGATGCACCATGATATGACTTTGGCCGCTCTGTGTTCATGGCAGGCACGCTGCAACTGGTTTCTCTCGGTGGTGCTGGCTCGTTGTCAATAAATAACCAATAACGTTATGGTTTTCGGCTCCAAAAATTTCTGCCCACCTGTACTCCAAATTCTCAACAAGCTGCTTAGAGGAGTAATACCAAGGCATAGACGCGAATTCTCATCCATAACCTGGATGATTGCACTACAAGGCTGCTCCGGAGTACTGCATAGATTATATACATGAACTACACAAGGAGGACAGATGCACTGGAAAACAATCATTGGGTAAAGAAGAGAGAAGGACATGATAGTGTGGATAAAATGTTTAAACAGTCATTCGATGCATAACCATGAGTACTCACATAGAAGTTGTCTGACTCCATAGAGTTAAAATTGTTTAAATGCAACTTTAAGGCAAATCAATTGGTTCAGCATAAAGGTTGTCAGACATCGAAGTACATACAAGTACTGGTCAATGAGTAACACTACTACCACCTATGCCCTAGCTAAGTTAAGTAAATCTAAAGTATTCAAAGTTGCTCAGCTACTACTGAGTACTACAAACTAAGGGTTATAATATAAACCACTTACTCCTCTTCAGATAGTGTCACTCCAAGCAGACTGAAACATGAGTAGAATATACATTGGGAGTCCCACGAGAGCACAACTCCTACTGATAGTTAACCACCCTCCTTAAATTTCTTAGCCCAGGAGCCCAGTGCGACAAATCCATCTTATCGTATTGGTGTGACCTGTTTAATGGGGAGTCGCTGCCCTACATTGATTGCAATCAGTTAATCATATATGAAATGGTGTTGGGCTCTTAGTTTCCAGAGACAAAACAGGACTTAATATTGATCTTCCTTGAATCAAAATTCAATGCCATCTGTTGAAATGAAATAAACGTTTAGCCAAATATTTGTGCAATTCTTTTAGTGGGATATATTTTTCACAACTTTGCTGTAATCTCATACGAAGTCATCTAGTCATTGAGAACCATTTGAGGTTCTTCTACACCCTATAAGACCCCCACAGAGAGTCCCTGTAATGGAAATACAGCGTAATTGAAACATTGAAACACAAAAAAAAGATGTTTCCCCCTGACATCATTCTGTTTACATCCTACCTAAACCATGTGACCTACCGGAGCCAATCAGGAACCTTTTCATCTGATGGAGATTTCTTATGGGCGGAGCCAGTTTGATGGTTACTGCTCTTCTCCAGATAACCGCCATCATTTTTCACTTTATGTGGCACTGCGCGGCGGCGTCCATCGATGTCATAGTAAATTTTACCTTTAGTTAGATTTTTAGCTGTTCTGTCCTGCTCAAGCTCCTGGTAAAGACAGTTCCTATGTTAGGCGCTCATTATAGTTACCGCCCGTTCCTTATCATAAAAGCTAGCTCTCCTTGCATCCATTTTTCAGTCCATTTTGCATCCGGTCTGGCACAGCCCGAGCTTGATCCAGCATCGGGCCTCAAAACTGCCGACCCATTTTCAGTTGAAAGGAATCTGTAGGACACGTACCCGATCCTTTCTTACTCTAAGGCTAATCAATGGCATCCAAATCGTGTTTCCTGGAGACCGTAACCCTGGTCTCAATTTTGTCTGAAAATTAATCTGCTACTTTGAGTATTGAATGTCCTGGCCCAGTCCTACTCTGGGACCTGTGTGTTTGCTTCGACCAATAAACGATTGATAATAAAGAAATAAATACATTGGCACAATTTTGAACCACTCTTGGTATGTAAGTACTTTGACTTATAATTGGTAGGCTCTATCCAACTTACCCTCACTACATCATCCTTAGCATCATGATATGTGATTGGCTCGCTAAGTCGACCAATTGTATTTCTTGATGATTGAGCTCGACCTGTCATCCGTGTGGGAGATCCTCTCGGCTGGGGTGCACTCTGACAAGGACAAAAATGATCTCAACTGAGGTGTCTCAAGACGAAGAGAACTGGTTATTTTTTTGGTCAAGGGCTTGGTGTAAGCAAACCATCGGGGAATCGATGTGAACAGGAGTTGCATAATAAATTATTGCCAAAATCCCCATTTATATATAAAGTAACTTTGCAGCTGAGTATCTTCAAATATATTTCAGTTGATTTCAAGAAACTTATTTTGAACCATTTTTGTGGAGCGTAGAGCTAGGAATTAATTTAGAAGTTTCCTGTACATATAATTATCAATTTATCACTGCTGATATCCGTGAGCAGGTGGTTGCTTACTGACTTTTGGTTTGATAGATATATGTAGGTGCCTTTTTACTCACCTTTGGTGAAGCTGATCGTGCTCTTATTGGCTGAGACGATCTCGTACTGTAACTGCGTGAGCTTCGGTGACTTGATGCCGGACGAGATCTAATCCCATCTGAATCTCGAAATTCCTGTGAGCAGAATGCAAAACTACATGTAATGTTAGCAGCATTGCGGGCCTAACTGTCCCACAATGATGTACATGTGTCTTAATGGCTGACAGAAGCCGATTTCTCGACGAATGACATTTTAAATATGTCTTAGGTTGACTGACCCTACCCTCTACCTTCCAAGACACTGACCTCCCACCACCTTAATCCATGCTTTGCCATTGGATCAAGGCCATCCCTGGTGGGCTAGTGAGGCTGACGTTTGGGTAACCCACCCTCACTCTAAATTAATTCAGGCACAGGTCAGGGGTACTCGGGAAGTGCCGGATCCTCGTTGAGCCTCGAAGAATGAACATTACGTGAACAGAATATATAAATTATAAATAATTGTGGTGAAACTGTGGCATATGTCAACAGATGAGATCACACAAACTACTTTAAAGGTAGTCTCTCAAGGTGAGGTAGGGCAACTCTTCGTTAAACATTACGGTCATTACAAGATGACCAGAAACCAAGCAGGATACATGTAGCCTGAGCTAGCGCATACCGGAAGAATTATTGTGAGCTCAAGCTTTTAGATCTGTCATTAAAAATTATCCTTTTAGCGCAATCATGCGTGTTACTGTCATAGTTAGGTCAAGGGTCTGCTTTATTCGGCAGGCAAGACAGCAGTAAGAGATCGTTCATTCTATTTCAGGGACTTATGTGACTAGTAAGATCGCCCCTGTCCACCAAGAACTGCTGCCCTTGCCAGGGATATCTTTGTGTACAGAGATTTATCTCCCCTGACTACATACATCTTAGAGCATAGACATGTCAATAGCTATGCGTCTATGGTTGAGACAAAAGTTTATCCTAATAATAGGAGGATAACTCCATGCTTTAGACTCACCGATGAAGCAAGGATTTTGCTGGCTCCGTTGATTAGTCTAGCACACTCCTTGTTATCAATCCAACCAGAAGGTACACTTCTTAGCACACGCCTTTGTCCTTTAAAGGCTCTGTAAGCAAAAACAAGTCCGTTTCTACATTGATCTCTCACTTCAAGGCTGATATGCAGGACTTTCTTCATTTCCAGGTATCTCTGATCAAAGTGAGTTTTCAACTCGTAACTAGATGCAAAGGTTTCCAGTTTACAGGACAAATCATTCCATGTTTGCCTTTTTTATTGTTCTACTCAGGCATTTGGCCATCCCAGTTAATGAACCTCCTAAGCCTGAGGCTTGTTGGAGCGATAATAGCTAGGAATTATGTGAGGATCATTACCGCGGTGGGCACTGAGTATGACTAGGGCTTGAAACCAGCTCAACTGAATTCTTTATGGATGGACCGAGTTAGCTTCCTTAGCATGGCGATCAGAGTCCAAGTGGGAATACTCAACTCAGACATTCAGCCATAATAGGTCTGAGGCATGAAATATTGAGTCACGCATATGAATTACGTATTGATTTAATTGTATAAGTGTCATAATTAGATAAGTACAGGGAAACAATTCACCTAATAATCCATGAGAGGCTTATGAAGTTTGTGTGTAACCTATCCATTTGTTCTATCTATTCTTAGAGAAAGAGTGGTGTATTTGTTGAATATTGCGTACGGGAATAGTAAGTGCGAAGACTCACTCTATGAATCAATCCTGTGGTGTTACATGAATTCATTCTGAGCTTCGAGCAAGGCTGTCACTGATTTCACAAGTAATTCAACAATGTTTTACTGTGAAGGATCAAAATCACTTGGCGGTTGTAAAACATCCACCTCTCCCTTTTCGTTAAGAACAGCCGAATCTCGGCGGGTGATGCGTAAACACATGGCTCAGGTTGACTGACCCCCAACCTCCCAGGACCATCCGTTCAGGCTTGTAGCTGATGCTTCAAACTGAATCAGTGGGTGTACTGGTAGAGTGTGAGTTGACCCGGGCAAGCCAACTTACACTATAGATTCCCCACGTTCCCAGCCGCTATCTGGCTTGCCAGATAACCCCCATGCTCAATAATGAATGGGCGCCTACACACAGTGAAGTGTAATAATAGAAAGACTGTGGAAAAACTAGTCAGGCAGCGATCACTGTTTCCCGAGAGTAACCAATGCTTAGGAAAGATAAGATTCCATCGTCTTGATTTACATGGATGGCATCACTAAGCAAATGCCTTGTTTTCAGGATGGTCCAGGGTTTGCCCCATAGAGTTGATTCTCTATGGTTGGTCTGCCTTTATTAAATGTCGCGATCAAAATTTGATGAGGGAAAAAGCGCAAAGTGACGCACAAATTTGGGATTGAACCAGGGTCTCCTGGTCCAGATCGGAATGTGCTACCCACTAAGCCGCTGCTTCTCCCTATTTTCTTCTAAATACACCAAAAGTGGATTGTGTTATCAATCATTTCAGAATGTAGGTTCTTTTTATATCTTCTGATCTATGTAGCGTTTTCTTAAATCAGGTCTTAAATTCAAGGGGCAATCAAGAACCGAGTATTTTGATCTGTCAATTGGAGGATCATGGAATGCGTAACTAGCTGCAACATCTTCATAAATATTGCATTGAGGTATAGTTTCGTGCGCGCCTAGCAACAGCGTTGACATCATTTATTGATTTGGATTATTTACTGAATGGGATGAATAGGCCAGGATGTCTGCTAACCTCATGACACGATTAAATCTACTGATAGCAGTTAAGATGGTGCATGGTTCACTATAGAAGTAATTTCATGTCGCTGTGATAGAACAGTTGTTAGGAGTGGAGCAAAATTGGCCTGCTGAATTTATCTGACTCAGGGTTTCTAAGGGTAAATCATTAGGAAACTATCCACTTACACCCGTGTGCCCCATAGATAAGGTACCTTTATGAGTGGGTCTTCTTTATTTAACTTGCGAACTGAATCCAATGAGGAAGAAACCAAAAATTACTCACTGCATGATCTCAGTAGATGGAACTCAAATAAACTGATTTTTCATCTCAAAAGGCATATTCAGACATTGCTAGTGGTAACACATTTCAAAACACTCACTCAGATTTCAAAGAGGTGCATTTGATAAGTTATGGATAGGGTGGTCTGCTTTTTCTATGTAGTTTTTACTGTTATAGTATGGTGTACGATATGGTGTCTTTGCTGTTAGGATATGAAACTGCCGGGTTAGATATTTGTGTTTTTACCAGTTACAGCGTAGCATAAAGCACCACAAGTAGATCAATTTTACCTCATAGTGAGGGCCGATTCACTGTTCTGAGCTAGGATGAGAGTGAGAAGCTAATATTCATATTGAGCACCAACCATAACAGGGATTCGAACCCAGGTTCTCACGGTTGAGAGCCCAGCATCCTTTCACTGAACCATCCTGCTATCCCGAAATTATGGTGACTGAACATGTTTCAATGAAGCTCAGAAGTTACAGCAAATTAATGGATTGAATATCTTTGTCTTCACTCACGCTTTCATAGTTGGCTCCGGATTGCCATAGCCTCTACGCTTGCTGCTCTTCGGCTTGAGACTCCAATCGCCAAATGATCCGGTGATGTATTTCTCAGAGTTCTTCCGATAAGTGGTATTACCACCATACACACCCACTCCCATCCAAGGAGGCTAGAAACAGATAAAGAGAATGGTGATGTTCAAGCCTTTACAGCTAGCAAAGACATTACAAAAGGCATTTACATGTAGGTAAGCTTAGGTATAGGCATAATCAAGCCAAACCATTGTTTTTAAAATAGTCCATGGAAAAGGGCAATTTTAGGAGGGCTAATAACAATACAATAATGTGGCAAAGAGACAGAGACGCAAAGTCTGTGTTTAAAAATGGACGAACCTTAATTAACACAGCCATAAACATAAGGGCTGCACCAACTGAACAGACCATAACGGATAGCCTAAATTTATTTTAGTAATGTTCACTCCGCGTTTTAGAGTTTGAGCTTAGTCACACCATAGCCGGTATTAACCACTGAGCAAAACAGTTAAAAGCAGGTAGCAACAACGGCATATTTAGTAGTAAAACAGTGGCACAGACTTAATCTCGGGCAGTGCGGTATTTGCATGATGAGCGAACTTACTTCTCCGCCCTTCAACAGCTTCAAATGTTAAAAAGAAGACATTTGGGTGTATTTCAATCATGGAGCATCCAAGTGAATGCTACACTGGAGGAGGCGGGGTGGGGCAACAGGGCACATGGGCAACCCGACCGATATCCGAGGCACAAACAGTTGATGTACCGGGTTGTTTATTGTGTTGCTTTCATTCAATCTAAATAGTCAATGCCCTTGAATCATGTATAGTGATGACTCGTGACTGAAATCGAGTGGCATTATTTTATTCTCAATGACCCTTCCTGACCTTTCTTTTAAGTAGAACTCGACCTTGTAAAGAACCCAGCCCCCAGAAGCCACCAGCCAATCAGATACATGAAGGCTAAAAGCCTTCAACCCACACCCACCGAAATCATTGACGCATGCATACCAAATGATCAAAGTTGTGTTGATCATAAAATTTGGAACCATACAAAATCTAACCCTAGATATGACACAACAGTCTTTTTAAGTCAATTTTCTCCTCCATGAGTTAATTGTCAGACTACTCGGCCCTAACTATGAAAGGTTGATGCAAAGATAGTCAATTCATAGTTCACAACCGGAGTCTTTAACCATGGCGCCTTGGAAATAACAGACTTCGTAGAAATGTTATGCTTCAATGACATCCTTGAATCCATCCCTTTTGACGTCGAAAAAGAAAAATGCACAATCTTTAGACCATGCATTTTCGAGATTAGGCAGTTTTTAAATCTTTTCACCTTCCCCGAGAATGATCATACATGCATAGAAATATCGCTGTAACCACTTTTTACCTTTTTATCCTCCTCCTTCCGAGTAGGCTGAACACAACACCAAAGGTTAGGGGTAGGATCTATAAATGGTCTACAACTACTCTACCAGTGAGGTGTAGTATGTCAAATGGGTGCATGGCCCTATACAACATGTACTGTATATCAAAACGGTATGTTGTGCATTTTACGAATCTACGAATTAGCAAATGGTCAACGAAATGGTTGCGGCATATAAGTAAAAACAAAAGTACATTTATTTGAGGCAGTGCAAGGGTTAATATGCCAGCATTGGTTTTACCTTAGCCATCTCTTCCGGGTCAATATAGTCAAGCAATGGGGTGGACTACAGAATGCGGTAACAATAGTAAGGTATAGAAAGACTGTTAGACAGAAGTAAAGCCCACAACTTGTTATCAAACTAGAAACAGCGGCTGATGTGAGTGGAACTTTCTAGCTAATCACTCTTAGACACCGATCTCTCTAGAAATAAAGTCTAAGGCTAGGTTAAATTCTGTCATAATGTCCAATCTCCACACACGTGTCAGCCATGCAGTGACCGAACCAAATATGGAATAGGTTTTTATGAAATTTTCAAATCAATCGGTCAGTAATGCACAAAGCTTTTCTTACATTTTCCGATGCACATGTGTCTTATGTAACAAGATTTTTTTCTCATATGACAGTGTCACCGTTATGGTGGAGCTGTCAGATTAGATACTTGTTTGTCACCAGTGGTGGCATAGCATAGAGCACCACTGGTGGGTCAGTATCATAGCCCCCATCAATTAATCAAGCTTGATTTTTTGTGGGTTGCGCACAGTGTGTGTGTGGAGATCTCACTCAAAGAAAGAGGAATACAGCCCTTTTTGTAGCGGAAAGGGTGGATAACACAGCCGAAAAAATAACTGGGTCAAGGTCTTACCAAATAGGTCACCTTCTCCATATCACGCTTCAGTACTTTTTTCACTTTATTTGCATGATCCGTTGGGATGTCTTCCTGTAAAATGTAATGATCAGAGTCAGACCTTTAATCGTATTCCACGACATGGAACAAGCCAAATTTTTGTGTGGATCGAACTTACTCTAGTTCGGCTTCTAATTAGCTAGAACATTGATTTGTTAAACTTGTACCCTTCAACCCATCCATTTAGAGAAGGGCCATATAGAACAGAATACTGGGATGAGCACACTGGCGCGAACCTATGCAAAAAACGTGCGACTATTCGCGTATGCAAATTTCACTTGGGATACACACTGTTCTCCATACATAAGCTATACAGGGTAACAAAGGCTATCAGCAGACATAATCATTTCTTTTGACTAGGATAACGAAGAGTTTGGTGCATGACCAGGTTCCAAAGTAAGGAAATTGGAATTATCTGCCCTTCCCATAGCAGATGCATGCTCCATAGACACACTACCTTACACCTTACACTTCAGGGGCCGTGCCATAAATCATCCTATACACCAATTTACGTTAGATGATCCATATTTAGAAATGGCACTTACCGTATGCATGTGTGTGATCTTTTGTTTGACATTTTGGTCGCTGAAGAAATGCTTCACTGGTCTATCATGCAGACCTTCATAGAGTAACATCGGTCTCTGCAAGAAAGTCATATCATTAGCTGCATGACATGCACATCTACAACAGTCTATCACTCTATCTACACATATATAGATGTAAGTGCAATTATATAGCCAGCAGCACGCATAATAGGATGTATAGTCATCGTCTTTTTATTGTTCTACCTGGGCACTTAGCCGTCCTATTTAACGAACCTCCTTAGCCAGGGGGTTGTTGGAGCGGTAAGCACTAGGAACGATGTAAGGAGCTCATATTCTCTGTAGTGAACGCTGAGCATTACTATAAGACTTGAACTCAACATCTAGTTGTTGATCTTGAGCCACGTTCACTAGGTATTTTTTCCTTTTTAATACATTTTATGGATTAAAATCGCCAAGAAATATGTAGAAGCAATCAACTACACTTGTTACTCCTGGATTCGCTCTTCATGTCACTCACTTCCCATCCCTTATCAACAATACTCATGGTCTTTTATTGGAGACGAAAAAAGGGGTTAAATAATGTCTAGACCTAAAATACCTAAATCAAACAGCCAGATATGTGACAATCACTCTTCGCATGTATCGGTTCAGAACAAGTACTAGCCTTCAATTCGATCAGTATATCCATTCGTTATGTAAGCAAATAACGCTAAGTCTGAATGCAAAATTCGAGACCTGCCGTAGCTTTAGATTAAAACAAAATGAGCAAATAAACCGCCTAGTAACAGCAGCAAACAGATCAGTTTACATACAGACAGCTTATACACAATTAATTCCTCCATCATCAATGTGGTTTGGGCCCGTGAGACTGCCCTGAAGGCCTGAACTCTAATGCCATTTCATCGTTTTGTCATCAGATGATCACAAGTGTTACAATTCGAGAAACTCTGTTAGAATTTTTGCAGGCTGGGTGATCTTTAACCATTGGTGTTTGATGATGTTTTTTTTTCTTTTAGGCATCAAATAAAGTATACCGAAAAGTTTCTGCGCACGCAGGAAACCAAGTTGAACCCAACTACTTCCCCGAAATCTGAAGGCGAAACAAATTGACGCTAAGGTTCGCGTACTGATTTCGTGTTGGTCATTTTGCGTCAGTATGCTCCCGCCTGCGCAAATTGGAAGGAGATCTAGTCTACTAGATTCATCACACAGAGTTTATAGTCTGGAGACCCCAAGTTATACCTTGAAAGGCTCAATGTGATAGTAGTTTAGCGTGGGTGTGAGCTGGGTACTTACGCTCTTGAGGGCAGGATAGTGCGGTTTAGGGCAGTCCGGGCCACTGAGATCAAATCCATCCTCCTGCCGTTTTATTTCAAAATAGAACTTCCTAAAAAAGAAACCATGATCAGTCAATTCCCCGTGCCTTGGGTATGCAAACAAAATGACAGCCCCTTAAGGCGCTTTTTCACTCCCTCGGACCCGACGCTAGAGACGGACTTCCAATCCCCCAGAAATGGAGTGAAAAGACCTCGCCGATCGGCCTCAGCCGCTCTCTCGGACATCCGACCGTTCGTCTCCCAGAGACAAAATGGCTCTGACGTTCGACTCATCAACCAATCAAATGGTCCTATATGGATTGCCTATCAACGTTCACTCATTCCGGTCTCACACTAGGATCGTGGGAAAATAAAACTTGTATGACTTCGCAACACTATTCACTCGACTAACAGCACAAAGTTGCATTGGAAAGAGAGGCAACCTGTAGTAAAAGGATTGAATAGTGAGTTGACTTTCTTTTAAAGTTATGAGCAAGGAATGGTCGCCTTTCTGAAAACACAGGTTCAGCACCAATGATTGGCTCCAAAGTAACCTGGGATAGCGCGTTCAATGGATCTGTTTGGAGTGAGAAGGGGCCTCGGATTCAAGGTCAGACGCCGAGGCAGACCGGACGCCTGATGGGGTGAAAAAGTGCCTTTATACCACCTCAGGGGTTCTATGCTCGGAGTTCATACGTAAATAGGCATAGGTTGACTGACCCTAACCTCCCAAGACTATTCGTACAGTCCTGTAAAACGTGCCTCACACTGGGTCAGTGGGTACCCTGGCAGAGTGGAATTGGACCTGGGTATAGTCCGCCTTTGCTATGTCAACGATGTTCCAGCTTTTTTGTTTTGAGCTAGAATTAATGTTAGGAACTGATACGCCCAATGGGAGTTTGCCATGACTGGAATTCGAACCCTGGTTTTCGCGATTGCAAGCCCAGTGCTCGGCCACTATTCAAGCTACCCCGCTGTCCATGCAACTGAGTGATGGCTAAGAAGAACGTGCTTGGCACAAAGAATCTTTGGGTAAAATATCACTGTCCAAGTTAAATTTGAAAAACCATGTTGATGAAACAGACTAGTAGTCTTATAGATTGTGTTTGCGCACATGAAAAGCTAACAAGTTTATGTGCCAAGATTGAATTTGGGGGAGAGCCACTCGAAATATATATAATGATGGAGCTTGAAATGGAGGACAGTGAGAGCCTGTTACACAGCATACTATGTCCTATCTGATTGGATGGCAGCCAGATTGAATGCAAAAACAACCCAATTACAGACTACAAACATAGAAGAAAGTGAAAGTTTCCATAGCTGCGGGTGTGGTCGGATAGAAGCATGAGTTGTCCACTGACACGCTTATGTCACTGAATTATCTCTAAACTGGAAGATAAAAGTACAATTCTCCATGGAGATCCGCCCCAATGCGTAATGAAAGATGAAAGATAAGAATGATGTTTTCTTGATATAATACAGTACACACATCATCATGAAAACCTCATTGGGACAGACATGAAACCAACGTATAATATCTAAGACCATCATTATCTATATAACGGCTTTTTTATCTCTAAATCATTATTTAAATTGTAGCAAAACATCGCGTTCTAATATATTCTCCCTATGTAATTACTCGTGCCTATCAAGTGCTTCGTGCCAAGTGGAAAGATGTATATAATCTATACTTAGCGAATGATAATGGTGTACTCTCGCTGAGTGCTATTGTTAGATTCCAGTCACATTCATAATCATGTCACCTTGTCGTGTTGCTAAGCCAAACAGTTGGCAGCGTGACACGAGTCATGGGTTGGATAATGGTGTCACCATGGGGCTTCACACCACTGACCATACATAAATATCAAAAGCTATATATATAGATTGATGAAGATTCCAGATTTGAATTTTGTTGCGGGTGATCAGAGAAATAACAGACATCCCAGTGACATCCGTTATGCATTTTTCCAAGGTAAAATAACCATTAAAAGACAAAATGAAATAAAAATTTGCATTAAAATTGGAACTGTGAAAATTACCAGTTACTATTTATGAGAGTGGACAAACTGTTGCTGCTACGTCACAGCTTCGAGAGTAACAAATGGGATGAGTTACCGGGAAAAGAACTAAATCGACATGGGGGGGGGACAATTGCAGTATTGGACATCTTATTTGGACTTAACTGCAGCTGTGGATTCTAATGTCCAGCTTCTATGGGAATTTAGGGTGAATGTCCGCTGTCAGCAGAGTTATTAAGGTAATTGCTTAGAACACGGACAGCTGGCCACTCAACTGTATTGCGGATTACCTGAACTAGCCACTGCGATAACCTACCATGGAAAAATCTTAGGTATTTTTGAGACTAGGCGAATTTCAATGGCATAAAGGGTGCAAAAGTTTGTGCATTCCGTTTTATCACTGACATAGTTTGCCCAGTGACTAAAAGGGCACCTTATGTCACTCAGTCACCGGGCAGGTTATATCAGTAATCAAAGTACAAGAACCTGTTCAGTACCTACTGCTGTTACTCGACTTCTGTGCCATAGTGCTCATCGATAACTCTAAATCTAGTATTAGTTTTTGTTGTTGGCCACTTTTAGCTTATGCTTGCTTAGTTTAGTACAATACGGGTTACCGGTACAGAGGTTACTTTGTTCCATATGCAGTGGTGTTGGGAAATCATTCACCTATGAGTAGTGAATTTCCCACTGGATAGGTATAAACATTCTTACGGTTTGCACCATTTACTTTGACATTGAATGCAGACAAATCATACAGAAAGTTGTCCATATGCTCATCTCAATCAATAGTAAATATCTGTATGACATAATAATGATTGAAAGGTGAGACGATTGTGACCTATAGTTACTCAGAAAAAGTCGAGATCACTGATGATCACAATATGGATGTATGAGGATCATGATTGAGACGACCATGGGTTTATTTATTCTGTCAGTTCGTACCGTACCCGCTATCGCGAAGCATTGGAACGCCTAGTGGGGGTATATTGTATCAGTATTCACCATTGCAAGCTACCAGGAGCTAGCTTAGATTTGTGAGTGAGACATAAAACAACCCTTAACCGGTCTAGTAGACTATTAGTCGTGCATGCATGGGTCTGAAGCCAAGGTTTGGGTGAGAAGTTGATCTCTGATTCTTTATACTTACAACTGCTTGGAGACTGATTTCACTAAATCCCTATTTGATGTGCCTTTCTTCCCTCGTTTCACCATGGTGTAGCTTCTTTATCACCTCTGTGAAGGGGTAGCCGCAGACCAGAAGTTGGGCTTGCACCGAGGATCTATTGATAATATCAACACCTTACTGTTTCTGGTTAAATTGTGAGCTATAACTTGCCGTAGAGACGCGTTATAATGCAAACCGGGTATCCGCAGGTGTTCGACAGGATAGACCTGAGCACGCAGTATATAATAACAAAAGATAAGGAAATAGTTCTACAAAAACTAAAGAAAGATCACATCATTTGCTGTGATACACGATGGTTTGTGAGACAGACCATTTTGAAACAGTTTATTGAGTATAAGAAACACGAATTTAGGTTGAAAATTGAGCAAAACGAACTGTTTTTAAAGGACGTTGCGCGCGTCTGAATACATTTCGTTGCCAATGGATACGAGGAGAAGACAACTTTTCATTTATTATTGTCTCTTTGACTGCAGCGGGAAGAAGTCGTTGGCTATAAAGACGGCTTGCACAGTTGTCTCTCGCGCACGGGATGACGACCATGCTAGTCGATGGACAGAAGAGATAGCCGATGTCATGAATAGTGTGTTGCTTTTACCGTCCATATACGGGTGTTTCAGGCGTCGAGCGCGTGATGCAACTTTCTTCAACAACAAGTGCGGGTTTTGAAGTGCCTGATAGGAAACATAATTAAACCGACGCTGGTAGGTAAACGCAATTCAGCGCTCCTTTCTTTATACCTCCACAGTGCACATCAACTTACAAAAAGTGAAATCTACATCTGTAGTGTCGATGAGGATTGTCAATGTCACTTATAGTCATACTCCTAGTCCTAGGGCTAGAGTCTAGGCTAGAGCCTAGACACTGATGACTGACAGACTAGACTAATGCACTAGGTCTAGAGCAGTCAGCAGAGGCTAGACTAGTCTAGACTAGACTAGAGTCTACTCTTCTGTCTAGTCTACTCTCATCTACTCTAGACTCGAGAATAGAGATACTGTCTGATGTCTGATGTGGTATTCATTCATTGATCATTAATTTTTATTGTGATGAGAAGTGAAGTCAAGCCGTCTGACTCTGCGGAGTGGGTAAATCTAAATGGTGCTCATTCGTAGTTCCATCACTGGCCATGCAGACACTGATTGAAGCAATATTGATCCAGTCAGTGACTGAGTAAGGGCATATTCTGATGTCAACACTGAGGTAACTGAGCAAAACACAGAGCTGCAGACTTGATGATTGATGGTGTGGCAGTATGGTGCGATTTATTGAAACGAAGATAAGTCATAGCACAAGATCAAGATGGGCTATCAAACATTGAATCATCTAAAAAGAAGCAGCATCATGATCATGATCACACGTTATACTTACCCTTATACTGCATTCTGAAACCCTACTTCTATATTTTTGTTGAACATTTTTTCAATATAGTCTTGTGTAACTACAAGTCTAGTGTGCACCTGCAGGAGGATTTTCCGAACATCAGCAAGCTGATAAATCAATGCAAACACCAACAGCTTTGTGTTAATTTCCTATGTCGAGGCCAATTCTGTTGCGTCGGCGGTCTGAAAAGTGCGTGGCCGAGGGCTCCAAGTATGTGCATTTGATAGGGCTATATCTAAGCTTCCATTTGAACTGGGTATTGGGCCCAATTGTTCATGGTAGGCTTCAGAATCTAAAGCCAAGTGAATACACTTTTGGCCATGACATAACCCCATTGTTTAGGGGCAAGCTGCAATATGATTGGTTTGCAGTTGATGACTTTGATTGTTTTCAACAATGATACTTATAGAAATGATTGTGATGTCGCTGACCCGTCCTATCATATGCTAGAGAAACTTTGGGCAAGATTGTGCCGGCACCATTAGTATGTTTTTAGGTCTTCAGTTCGTAGGAAGAAGTGTTGACTTAGTAGGTAGCGCATTCGGCTTTGGTCGAGGTTACTAGTACTAAACTGTGATTTTGACTTCCAGGACTTGTACGAATTTGACCACCAGATGTTCCCCTATCTTAACCTTTTGCGGTGGTGGTACTCGGTGGTGGTACTCGGTAGTAGTGTCATCCATCATACGTAGTTAATCAATTATGGCATTAATCGCGGTGTTATCACACGGTACATGTGTGAACACCCTTACCAATTCGGTACCAGCCTGTCCCGTGGCTGCTTCATGTCTATTGCCGAATACTTGTTTGTTACACGGTGTGAAATATCAAGCAGTCCAATACCCCCCATAGGAGAGGATAACTCTATGACTATACCAAATACCCTGGTAGAAAGGAGTCATCCTGGGGATAATCAACTGCCAATACGTCATCCAATTCAGGCCTTGTAGTTTTTTTCAAACCTGTAAAATTGTCTCCCCAGACAAACAAATATTATTCGCATCACACAGTGCCAGTTCTGTTCCTACAGGTTATAATTGCAGGTACTTCTACTGTTTGTCAACTCTAACTTAGTTGATCAAGCAATAATAATCTTTTATGTTTGTGCCAAGGGTTTTTGAAGATCAGTTTGTTGGTTGTCTATACTATTGGGCCGAGTAAACCTCGTTGTATTGTTATGTATTGGGATGCATTCACCAAATGCAAGTTGTGTTTTACTGGGTTTGAGTAAACTTTGCCACCAACTGCAATTTCTGTTTGGTACACCTTTGGCTGAATGACCGACAAACTATGCAAAGGCTGCTTTCTTTCAGTGAACCCAGTCAAATCTTGTCAGGTACACGCGAGCAGTACATTCATTTCTGGAATGCATTGCAGTCCAGCAATATTGCCGCTCAATGCAACCACCAAGCTACACAGATAGCACAGTTTCATTACTCAAATCCTTTGCAGTTCAGCCGTATTGCCGGCTTGTTTGCTGTATAATGCAACCAACTTACACAAGCATCTTACACAATGCAGCCAAACCGGCATTTCAAGTTGACCTTCTGTCAGTAAGACCTTCAAGGAACCCTGGATGAAGCGAGGTCAACGAGCCATGCATTGAGGCTCCAATCTATGCGTACCGGGATTAGGCCACTCTTGGCATTGCATCATCTTTCTTTTTTTAACTTCCTCCGCAGTACTGGAGCTCAGTTGGTGTTTAGACGTCAACAGGGGAGGTTCTACACCGACCTACATACAGCTTACAAAAATCTATATCAGTCCTAAGGCATAGGTAAGTCATAGAGCCTGATTTTAAGAAGGATATTAGGTGTCTGAAAACATTGTAGTAGTTCATTATGCTACATACTAAAATCTTTTACTCAAGTGGCTGTTTTTCCTAACCAGTATTGAATTTGGTAACTCTTGGTTTATTTTGTAAATTGTGATGGTTTTGTTTTCAGTTTCAGTTTTCATGTCTTCAGAAGTGAAAAGGGATAGGTGCATTCGCGTGCTCGGGTTTTTCGCGACCGAAATGGAGTTCGGTTGCGAAATCTGCTAAATTGCGCAAGAGCGTGACCGAAAATCGCGGTCCAAAAAGCATCTTTCATTTACGGTCGGTTGCGGTAACGAATTGCGAACGATAGTTCGGCTCTAACCGATGAGTTAAAGTTGAGAGAGGACAACTCTGATCCGAATGAAATCCATCCTGAACTCAACTGCGCTTCTTCATCATGACCGTGTGTTCACGTGCTCAAAATTTCTTCAAAAATTTCGGTCACGAGCACACGAATGCACCTATTGACTGTTGAGTTCATGTTAACACGCCAACTCACTTGTTACAGTCATGACAATTCTGCAGCGAGTCCACACAGTCTGTCGCAGCGGGGCACTGTGGAACTCTGCCACCTCACATGTCAGATGGCTCTCATCAACTGGCAGTGCTCAAGTCAGCGCTGATCGAAGACAGGTCAGTCCCGTCATACTTGCTAATCCTGTCACTCCTTGGAACATCTGATTTAAAAGACGCTAGAGCATAAAGGAGGATAGCTCTAGATGCATCAACATCAAAAAATTCTTAAGTGGCTTAGATGTTGGTGGATTGGTTTGGGATGTTCTTACCATAGTTTGTGTGGTAAAAACTAGGAAAACATGTTACGGGCGTATCAATAACAATTTATCAATATCAGTATGGACTTAAGTTTCTATTTTGGATTCAACCACATTCAATCACAGCATGCTGTATGACTTAGTCAGAGTTTGGTAGAGGCTGTATATTCGCGTTATTGCTAGTCCAGGCTAGTGTAAATTCTGTTTTCTAATATCTCTGTCTCATCGTTTTTCGGTTTGAATTGATTCGCTTGTTGCAGGCGAGAAAAGCTTACCTGTGTTTGGAAGATGGCACCAGACTTCCAGGATACTCTTTTGGTGCCGAAGTTTCCTCCAATGGGGAGGTCGTCTTCAACACTGGTCTCACTGGGTAAGTGCTGAGTCCTGAGTTTAGGGACCAGTGTGTTTATAATTGAGAGTTCCCAAATTGTGGAAGGGTTTGTTGCACCAAATGCAAACCATTAATCATATTTAGTGATTGCGGAAGTGCCGTTCCATCGAAGTGAATTGTTAGGTTTTTATGTAGACGTTCGTCGAAGAGACCCTTTGGCGAATCTTCGTAAAATGGCGACGACAAATGAAAATCGCGTGGTTTTATACTGCGTAAGCCTATATTCAAACAAGATATTCATTCACTGTTAGTCTCAGATTATTTTGTTTTAGATAGGGACTTTCACAGTGAGCCATCCTAATAACCGTGGTAGCGTCCGGTGGTTGTGTCGAGACTCCTCGGATATCCGAGAGGTCTCCTCGAGTTGTGTCAATACTAGATCGTTCACCGTGGCTCCATACAGACTTCTTGTTGATAAAGTCGATTGTCAATGAGCGTTCATCATGCAAGCCTAGCAATTAGGAAAAGACAGGGGTATTTTTGAATCGCCTGAATCGAACTAGCGAGCGTGTGGTCAATAGTGCATCGTGTTAAGGAGAAACCTTGAAGAAGAGTGTGTTAAACCCCACCTGCACCAAATATTTCAATTCTGCATCATGGTTCTCTTGAAGCTCCTCATCAAACTTAGTACATGATGCCTGCTCGCTACTTATGAGTGCATGTATTAATGCCAGACTAACTTAAGCACAGTTTACAGTCTGCCCACAGCCTTTCCGCACTAGTTTCTCCTGATTGTATTCTGTGTACCACCTCTGTCATTGCTGATCTGCCACTATATAGGTACACAGAGTCTCTGACGGACCCGAGCTATCGCGGACAGATTTTAAACATGACCTATCCACTGATTGGTAACTATGGCGTGCCAAATATCTATGAGAAAGATGAGTACGGACTATGTAAAAACGCTGAAAGCGAAAAAATACATGTGAGCAATTCCCAGCTTCTTCTACACCCGAACAAGCCTCAGGCTTTTTCAAACGATCGATCTTTGGCCCTAGCCCCGGCTTGTGGCTCTGGCTCGCAAATGAACAATGATACAAACATCATTACATCATAATTGCGTATACTCTAGGGTAAAGTATGCCCAGGCTGAAAGCTCATCTGGCCTGGCCATGTTTGGTCGTCTAGTACGGGTGGGGACAGGCTAGGTTCCGCAAAAAGCTTGGACTGAAAGTTCGGTCGTTTGAAATCGCATTAGAAAGTGTGTCAATACTAAGCTGGCAAAAATACTTAGATTTGCTCTGCCTAGTGGCTACGTTTTGATTATTCAGCCATTTATGCTCCGCTAATCCGCAGGTGGCCGGGTTATTGGTGCAGAATTACTCTCACCACTACAGTCATTGGAACTCTCAGATGTCACTGTCACAGTGGCTGCAGAAGGAAGGTATTCCTGCCCTTTATGGTATTGATACGCGACAAGTCACTAAGATTGTTAGAGGTCAGTGCATATAGTTATTTCATTTCAGCAGCATTCGGTACAAAGGAAATTTTTTCTTAAGTTCTTTGCGCCTATAGTTGAGCAGACAGTGTATTTGGGAAAATTGTTTCTGCGATCTAAAGTTGGTTTGATCTTATTGCCAAGGCCCCAGAATTGTGGTTCCTTTTAGTATCAAACTTTGCGAACCACTACTTATCAAACTCAGTAGTACTGACCTGGAGACCTTGGGGTTGACCCCGCAAATGTTTTGATTCAGCATTAAAAAAGACTTCAGGTTTCAACTTTCTCGACTATACAGTTCCCCAATCTTTGATAACTTCAGTGAGTTTCCCATGGGTTTGGACCACCCTGTAATACTAAAGCACTGACTCTGAAGGACCCAAAACTACCCTTTCAAAGTTTCCAATTAAGTCAGTGAATATTCTGATGTTTAGAGTCTAATTTGATGCTCGGCCGAGACAACTTTCAAACCCTACCTGTTTTCTGGTTGGTATTATTATTATTATTATTATTATTATTATTATTACTAGTTACTACTGTTGATATTATTATTTTTATTTTGTCTATATTATCATCATTATTAAATATACATATCTTGACATGAAGCTGTCAATGATATACTGATAGAAGGTCTATATTTACAGACAGGCACCAGACTCTGGGGAAGATCGAGTTTGACGATCAGCCGATTCCATTTGAAGACCCGAATATCCGTAACCTGATGGCAGAATGTTCAATCACGGTAAGCTCTCATCTCATCATTGGTTTGCAAGCAGTGGATAGCGCACTGGGCCTTAGACCAGAGGTCCCTCACTATGTGTGACTCCCACTGTATTTTCTCCTCGGCGAGAAGCAGTGACTTAGTGGGAGGCGCCTTCGGCCTTGGACCAGGTGACCCAGGTTCGATCCCATGTTTTTATGCCGCTTTGGGCTTTCTCCCTCATTGGATTCGGGTCGCATCGCGAAATAAATAGGCTCCTCCCATGGAGTTACCTCCACTATGCGGGTGCGGCACGCGGGTTCATGCGGAAAGTCTTCTAATGACTCATACCGTTACACCAAAAGACACGGTAGGCCCTGATATGTTTAAAATTTTTACTCGATTGATCCAAATCAAGTTGGCTAAAAATTGAATTTATTTTAATAAAAAACCTAACAAAAGTGAGTAATGAAGCAATCTAGGCTCCCAGAATAATTGTCTAAAATCTAGTCTCTCTCCATAGCCTCTCTCTCTGTGAAACCTTAATGCATTGAAATATATAGTCAATCATACAAAATAAAAGGCTCTAGCATTGATGCCTGTACCAACTGGCCAAGGGAGATAATTTAAACTGTCTGTCCATGTTCGCGCGCGCGGGTGACATGACTTACGATTTAATTTCGCACCTAGAAGTAGATTGGATCATGGGTATGCATTCTTAACCCTAGCAGCGTCCCGGGCCGATTTAATCGGCCCTAGGAGTTGTCTGTAGTTTGCTTGGGCCGATTTAATCGGCCCAAAGGAATAAGCCAATGAGCCTCTCTGTACCTTGGGTAATCCTATGT
>Ga0224511_10000313_pt1 | contig 21498 bp, 10 predicted proteins | sample SF_May12_sed_USG_2_FD_169988 | JGI IMG/M metagenome (GOLD analysis project Ga0224511, IMG submission 169988) | Sediment microbial communities from San Francisco Bay, California, United States - SF_May12_sed_USGS_8_1 | ecosystem: Environmental > Aquatic > Marine > Sediment | place: USA...
ATGAAAACCATTTTAAACATTGATAATGCAATCGTCAATATGCCCTTACACCAAACCAACACAACGTCAAACAGTAAAGAATTAACGTACTTCTTTACATGTCAGTAAAATTTAATGTGTATTGCACATGTTCTCATTATTAAACTATAGTACGTAATTTTTGTAACAGGTTCCCGTTAACAAATCGCCTTACGTCATAACCAGGCGTCCAACCCTGAGAGCTGTTGGTTTGACAGTGCTTCAGGACAAACGCCTCAGGGCTAGCCAGTGAGCCATCGGGACAGGGGGCGGCGCCTGGGTACTCTACTGCTGATGGGTGAGCGAGGTCCCCTACTATTCCGTACTTTCCACAGAAGATCATGGCTTTAACAAAAAAGTTTTTCTTTTGTTGTTATTTATCCATTGTTTGTTTTTATTTTCTCATAGATCTAATTTGTAAATGATATCGCCTGTGTAAGAAAAATAACTGTTTATTTAATAGTTTTTAATAAAATGGTTTTAGTAAGGGTGATTTTGATTTGTGTTTGTCATATTAGTTTAAAATAAGGTGAATGGTTAAATGTAATATTACAAAGCATTTTATCAAATGTATATGCTGGAATTGTATATAAACTACCTAATACATTTTAACTTTAACATGATATAAAACTGACTATATAACTGCTGAGTTGTAGTTGATTGTGGTTCCGCTGTGGTTTGTGACGTTGTTGGCATTGTTGTTGATGTTGAATTTGTTGTTGGTGTTGCACTTGCTGTTGGTGTTGTTGTCGGTGCCGGGGTGTATGCCTGCGTTGTAGTCGTTGTTGTTTTCTCAGATGTTATCGTGGTACTAGAAGTGGTAGTTGGAGTGGTTGTAGATGTAATTGTTGCTGTAGTAGTTGTTGTAGCCCAGAAATACCCACCTTCATTTGCTGTAACATTGAACCTTTTTGAAAATCGACAAGTAAGCACAAACTCTAAACATAAGTTATTACTTTGAGCCTTTGTTTTTATTTTTTACACAACTCAAAACATAGGACGGCTGACTATTGCATGTTATTATAAGATGTCCGACGGCAGTCGTATTGGTTTTTACTAACTATTAATTATTTAAAAAAAGTAAGTAAAGAAATAAATCCGTTAGAGTAAGTACATTTAAAGGGAGTCGATATAAACAATATTTAACTAACGTATAGATTTCACCGGAAGTTATCGCATACATGTTAGCCAATCACATTGCAGACAAACAGGGACAATAAAAAATAACACTTTCGGCCCCGGTCCATTAATGATATTTCTTAATCGACCGCTTATTACGATCGCCAGTCTATTATTGGGTAGGGCTGGTAGAATGCTACATGGCTTATAAATTATAAAGATGTAATAATATGCGTATACAACACATATTGTTTTACAGATGGTATATTTTAGCGATTACTTGTTAATATGACTTTATTTTTTAAACTTTAGATTTGTTTTAAATAATTTAAATTAAGTGACGTTTATCTTAACATATTTTCATTACATTTATGCTGATAACATTTTTTCTTCAATATTGTTTCAATATGCCACAAGCATTTCGAAAAATTCACTTAATTGACCTTCAGTCAAAAATTAAAACCCATAACCATGACACTTATTTTAAGTTTAGTTGGTGCAATCATCAAGTGCATATGTTGTATACGGTAGTACACATTGATAGAAATTAATGTAATAAATATACAATGTAAATTACCTTGTATCCATTTACTTTATAGAATCATCCATTTAGAATTTATATGACTGTGACTTGTGCAATTTCACAGGTCAGTGGTACAGACTTCCACCTTTCACTTTGGCCAATTTCATTTTAATTGCATGACGTACTTTTTTAAAACATGCAAGGGTATGGTCGACTATGTCTAAATGGATGTACCGTAGATTGAGCGTTGATTATCGTTGATGATCGTACATTGGCGTTACTTAAACGTTGTATTTCCGTAGTTCGTCGCGGTACATGTACATGGAATCTATAACTCCTACGGCTAGGCTACAGGTAACACTACAGTTTACTACGACATAACACGGCCAAGCTACGAATAAGGCAGCATCAAACGAGTATTAAATGTATACAATACAATTCGACAACGTAGGTTATATAAATACTAGATGTACAATTTATAGTTTTTATTTGAAACAATGGTGAACAGAAGTTTGAATAATGTTTACTTAATTTGGCGTATATTATATTAACACATACAAACTTTAGTTGTTCACCTACTTCGAACTTAATTAACCGTAGTGAGTCGTCGTTTGAGTACGTGTCACTACATGTAAGTGTATTTAAAACAATATACGTGTAACTGAGTACTTAACCGTAAGTGCGGCCACCTCGTAAGAAATGGCGTCTTTCCTATTCCGCAATAATACTTTCTTCCGTGATATGCAACATGTTCTCCACCACTGGCATCTTATTGTTTTCTTTAGATTTCAATTAAGAGATAAAGTAGATAAAAGAAATAAACTAAAATATAGAAAGAATAAATATATGAAATGAAGATTTATTGTACAAAACTGGATGTAAAAGACCAAATATATAGTTATAACAGTATATTTGGTAATATGTTTCAAAGGCCCTATCAGCTAGATTCGATCTCTTGCCGACTGCGTTTTTAAAAGGCGAGCTCTTAACACCACTGAAAAAACACTTTTATCCGTTTACTTTGTGATATAATATAGTAGAAACAAACTTTGATATTAGGATGTAATCCAATTACAGGAAGTAATTAGTAGCACTGAAAACGAACAAAGACAAAGGCCTCACATAAATATTCGATTATTTATGTTTTACCACTCTTGTACAGATGTATTGCCCTTTAAAGCGGCTGTCCTCCAGATGCTCAAATCGTAAGAAATGAAAAAAATATTAAAATTAACAGTAAATACTAGTCTTGTTTTGTTCAGTGGACTAATCCATTGTTACTGAACTATTAATTTTAGTGAGAAAGTTGACAGAATCGTTGGTAAAACATCTTTATTCTTTGCATAATCTACTGCGTTACTAACGCAGTAGCCGTTAAATATAGAAAGAACAAATTATTAAACAAAGTCACGTGTCACAAAAATTGCTGTTTCCGCACTTGCGCAGTTCGTATCTAGTTAGGTCAGGTCAAAGTATCCCAAATCCTAGCGAGGGCGGGCGCTAGATGTTCCCATCTAGTGTGCCTTTTAAACTTGCAAATCTCATAGATTATGACCCTTTCTTTTCACCCATTTATAGTGTCTTATCAGAAAATGCCTTGGTCATATTGAACAATGGTGTCAAACAGTGTGGTTTTACAATAGAATAAAGTCGGTCATGATTTTAGCAACCCTAACCTTCAGACCTGAGGACGTCACGTGGTACCCGAATTAAGGAATACCGTACTATCTATTTAAAGAAGGTATATCCCGATGGCAGAAAAGCAAATTGTCTGTTTTCTAAGCAAAACAGTGAACATATGTAGGTTTTAAGCGATATTTTTGTTTAAATCATCTTTTTTTGTGTATGAAGAGATATTTTAGCATCTTTGCACAATTCATGATTTTCTAGTATAATCTGGAGGACAGCTGCTTTAATCTTCAAATGTAATATCTTTATACCATAGTGGTTTAGCAAAATACCCTTTTTATCCCCAAACTTTCATTGAGAAATTTTAAAACGACTCTTTCGACAAACACAAATTGTATTAGATTTACGATGTAAAATATGGTTTATTGAAGACCTATTTAAAACGTAAACCGTTTGGGTCGCGCCACAACTGCTTGTGTTAGAATCTATAATAAACTGAAGAAAGGGTAGCCCTCAGAAAACAAGGCCTGCATGAGAAAACAGCAGCCTCGGTTTTATTGAAGCTGTTCATCAGTGGAAATGAAAGATGCAACACCACTGACGCCCCCTAGCGCATGAGCGGAACTCCATTTTCAAATGTAAACAAACATACAGTCAATGATCCCTGAGGACCAGAAAATATGACTACACAATGATGAAGTACGGGGCGACATTTTACTATAAGTTCCAAATATATACTGTTGTGTTTGTTTTTCACGTATTTATATAGATGCGTTATATATCTTACTATAACTGTCACAATACGTGCCACTGTACCCCTCTCTACACAAACACTGGTAGGCTGGATACTCCAGTATAGTCATGCAAGGAAAGTCACTCTGCACAGTGTGATGACAATTTGATACATATCCACGGCAATAATCTGAAACAAAATGGGTTAGGTATTTGTTTGCATTACAAATAATATAATGTAAGGTAATAGCTCTGACGCCTAACTTTCCGACATAGGAAGGCGGCACAAACGTAGTTTAAAACGGGAGGAGGTATATCAATAGGTATATAAAGAGATACTCTGTCTCGTAGTGGCATAGTGGCTTTGAAAGTTTTCCAATTACGACAGTGTATACATACCAGCCGATTCACAATGTTTCCCCACATAATTGTACGAGCATTTGCAATATCTGTGACCATCGCTAACATAAATAAGTCCTTGCTCGTGATTAAAGCATTGCTCTGAAACAAAGTTATGCGTTTACGAAAAACTAAAACTAAAACCGTTACATGATGTTTATGAGATAAATATCCTCGTATAGATAATTGGAGTTTTATCTCAGTTTTAAAAAGGTTTTCAATCAAGAATATCAAGGTTATTTGTAATTAATAAATTTTAAGGTATGACCTTCCTAATGGACTATGAAGGATACACATTTGAATATTTATAATAATTAAACACGTTTTTTCATTAAAATGTGATATACTTTCCCTTTCATCAGTTTAATAGTCTATATTATGCTTTTACGTTTCAACCGTAGAAAAATCTTTTTAAAATGCAAGTTACCTATATTTGCTGAAATTAAATTAAAGGGAAGTAATTTTACATCTTTTTACCTCCCTTAAATATGAATAAAATGAAAATTTTCAATCTTGTTTATAAAATCAAACATCCAAAAACTGAGAAAAGGTGGATCGTCTTAAAATGGCATATATTTAAATAAAAAAGGTTTATGAAATCTCTTCCTAGCTGCAAATATGTGAATACATTAGGAAGGTCATACCTTAAGATACTGTGTTTTACATAATCAAATTAGTTTTATGTAATGACAATATTTAATCAGAAAAATATATTTAAACAAGAGGGCCCAGAGGGCCCTGGGTCGCTCACCTAAGGAAAAGGTCAAAGGTCACAGTGGAGCCATTTACAGAGGACCACTAATGTTGTCCAGCAAATATTGGTAGAGGACCTCTAGATGATGTTATGCATCAAATATGAAAGCTCTGTGCCTTGTACTTTCAGACAAGAAGAATTTTCGAAAATTGCATTTTGAAAATCTAATTTTTGACCCCGTGACCTACTTATGTAACCAATCAGAACCATTTGAACAATTTTGGTAGAGGACTAACCAGGTGTGGTCAAATTCCCATTAGCGGTTCAAGAAAAGAAGTCGTTTGAAGATTTCCTTATATAATTCAATGTTAATGTGTGACCCCCGGGGCTAGGTCAATTATGACCTCAGGGGCATAATTTGAACAACTTTGTTAAAGGACCTCTAGATGATTATGCTATATACCAAATATGTAAGCTCTGGGCCTTGTAGTTTCAGACAAGAAGATTTTTGAAAGTTTCATTTTAAAAACCTATTTATTGACCCCGTGACGTACTTATGCAACCAACTGGAACGGTTTGAACAACTTTGATAGGGGAACATCCGTAGATCATTCCTGTGAAGTTTGGTCAAAATCCAATAAGCGGTTTCAGAGGAGATGTTGTTTAAAGAAATTGTTGACGTACGGACGCTTTGTCCTCAGGTGAGCTTAAAAGAACATCGACACTTTTTACCATGTTGTTCGAGTTCACAGGGGCTTTGAGAGTAGCCATGGTTACATATGTATCCGCTACTCCACTTGGAGCTGCCTTGATGGGGAGCATGAGCTAAAAATATGCCAAGTAACAATTAAGCGAACTATGTGTCGACCAAATTATATGATTATAACCACATTGTCTTTTGTAATATTATAAGAGAAGAAGATGGGATTTCATTATGTACAGCCATCTTTTATGCTACATTAAAGGGGATATGTCCGATCTTTTAATCCGCTAATTATCAGCTATTTATTAAATCTTGTAATATAAAGTAGAAAAGTATCGTCAAAAAGTATAAAATAATAACATAATACAGAAATATATTGCAAAATACGCAAAAATGTATTCTCGATATGTACTGAATAAATTGTTGATTGCCCATAAATCTCGGTTATTGTTTACCTACAACGATGACTCTATTCGTGATTAAACTAGTCTTGGAAGTTTACGGACTTTTTCGGATAGTGTCGTTTCCCGAAGAAATGACCGAGGGGTTCTGATTGGTCGGACTCTAAATTTTAATTGTTGCACTCAACAGGCAAATTGTAATTCTGGAGTACCTGCCCCTTACTACTATTAAAACGCTGAGAATGATTTTAATATTTCAGTTAGAAATATCTCGCTTAATGTGCATTTGTTGGCATTAGTTTTTAATCGATACACTTTTTTGTGTCTCCTACATAATTGTAATTAGTGACAGAATCAGACATACACTCTTTAACCATAAGAGTAACACGTGTACGCAGGTTATGTTATCTGACCGACATTTTGACTTAGTAAAACACTTTGAAACTCCATAACTCGAACAAAGTAAGTGTTATTTGAAATTCAACAGAAACATACATGTTTGATGCTCCTGTACGTCACAGTGGCTCCCAGACCAGCCCGGTTGACAGTCACACGTGTTCGGTTGAGACTGTTGGACGGTTCCGTGTTGGCCGCAATCGACATCTTAAATAATAGTGTTAATGCTACGATACTTATCATCAAGTCCATGATTATTCTATTAATTCTATTTAAATTTTAAATGATGATTTCAAAATACAAATCTTTATCAGTTCTGTAAAATGTGTGTTGAACATATTCTTGATTAACAGAAGGTTTGTTTACACAAATATATACCTGCATCGAAAAAGTTGCACAACTTCGATGCAAGTTTATATTTCAAGGGGCGCAGTCAAGTTTCGTAGTACATGTACATAGCCTTACTTTCGCACCGTTGGCCTGTCGAACCGTTGTTACAGTGGCATTCATGACCATTCCAATATCCATGTCCGCTACAGTAGGCGGAATCTTAAATAAAACATGCAGCTTTTCTTTTTTTATACGGTTGAAACGGTTTAGAAAATAATAAAAACAAATATAGCTGCTAAGGAACGACATTTTTTGTTAAACAACGAAGGATGAACGTATATGTGTGTATAAGTGTGTTTGATAAGTGGCTGACCTGAGACTTACTTTCGCATGCACTTCCTGTCCAGTCGCCATAGCAGTGACATCTATAGCCGTCCCAATGTCCATTTCCAGTGCAGGCAGCTATGGACGTATTATGTGGATTAGATGGCAAAATTAAACATACACATATTGTCCGGTTTGTATTTGTTAACACATTATGTTAATTGTATACTGAGACGTGTCCAATCGTTCAGCATATTTTAATCATATAACAAAGTAAATGTTTTCTTGCGGAGTGAAGCCGAGTACATTTGTTGGTTAGTTGATTGAATTTACGGCGTTTTTTAAGACTGCCGAAGTGATAACATGACGGCCTGTCGATTTACCAGTCTTTCTGGGTTCACAAGTACTAGCTTCTGTATACCGCAACCCCTTCTTCACACTATCATGTATCACAAAGAACGTTTGCCGCTTTCGGTGGGGGTCGAACCTTTGACCCTTGAACTACGAGTCTGGCACCCTATCCACTGCGCTAAGCTGGGACGTAGACGACATTGGTGATCACAGGAACATTTGATAGGCGGACTGACCGCCGTAATATATTATCATCAGTGTTTTAAAGAACGTAAATCAAATTCAGTGAATCGCATTGGGATATCGGGAAGTAGAATAAAGGAAGCTGTAAAAGCGTGGCTGTTTAATTATTTATACTTCATCTTTTAATATTGAAGTGAGACTTACTTTCGCAAACGTTGCCTGTCCATCCACTTTCACAGTGACATTCATGACCGTCTAAATGACCATGTCCACTGCAAGCAGCTAAGCATACGTGAAAACATTGTCATTACAGTATAGCATGTTTTGCATTTGATAAAACACATTCTTTAAATTTACAGTAACTCTATTTCAGTGGCCCCGCACTTCTGACTCATTAACGTGAGTAGCAGGTCTTATGTCGAGTAATACGAGGGTTGTATGATAAATTCATGGACTTTTGCTGCTATTTTGTTATTTGCTTACTGATGTTCATACAATTTACAGAAATATATGATTAATGTGTGTTTAACATAAAACTAATACCTTACTGATAATATCTGTATTCTTGCCACTTAGGGGTGACCATTTTACAACCATGGAAACAGTAAACGGAGCACTTCAATTTTTGAAACAAATTATCATTGGAAAAAAACTAGAAAAAATAATGTTCGGTAAAGCTCTCACTAAAACTTATTTGTTTTTATAAAGATCTGATGTTTTCTTATCACAAAATAATTGTTTAGAGTGCGATATAATAGCTCTGTGTTTATTTACCATTACAACTTTAATGAAAGAAATAGTAAAATACTGACGTCGGCGACATTTTGACGTATTCAAAATGTTTGCCTTATATGAAAAAAAATCATTTTTTCTTTATGAGCAACATTTCCATTGCATCAAATGATAATATGAAGGTATTGAAAGCAATGTTGTACTTGCTGAAACAAATTTATGTTAATTATAGCCACTTGACCACCAGATTTACTGCCCTTTACCAACCTAATTGAGCTGAAAAAACTGAAAGAAAAATATCATCTTATATGCCTAGGTTTTCGGTGAAAAAAACATACTCTTATTATTAAATAAAAACCCAACTTTAAAATTTATAGTGACAAAGGTAATTGTTATTAATGTTAATATATAAGGCATAGTCTCAAATGTTACTTTAAAACATAACTTTTGAGAAAAACACTAAGTATTGACATAAAAACCCTCAAAATTGTAACGTTTTTGCGACGTCTTGCTTCACATCATGTTTATGTGCGATCTTAAAATAGTCATAACTTTTTTTATTTTTCAGAATTTTTACATGCGGTATTTTATCACATGTTTGGAATAATTTGAGGAACCAAATCATGCAACTTTTACACAAGTTTATCATCTATTGCTTTTACTAAAAGCAAAGTCCACGAACTTATCATACAACCCTCGTAGGGTGGTACTTAGTCTGATAAACGCTGGAACACTGTTCATGTCAACTAAATGCAGTGATATTACTTTTTCTGTATATGTGGGTGCGAGAAATACTTTCATGCAATTTTTAGTATTAATGAGTGTTTGCATATTTTATTAAACCACGAATTAATTTACAAAGCTCTTATCCATCTCTTTAAAATAGGTATTATAAAGTTTATGCTCAAAAGAAAATTATGTTTACACAAACTGTAAGTCACACATTTACGCTTCATGATCAAGAGTAGATATGTGATCGCACTAAATTGACGTCGGTTTATTTTTTAAAGAGTACGGTGATGTTCCTTTTCAAACAATTTGTTAAACCAATTCTTTTATATATGAAGCGGAAGTATGGGGCTATGGTAATTTAGAAATTATCGAAAGAGTTCAATTAAAATTCTTAAAGTATGTGTCAAACTTGAAAAAGTCAATACCTAAGTATATGGTATATGGCAAAACTGGGTTTTTTGCCGCTTAAAAATAGATATAGAAAACCGTATTGGTCAAACATTTGTGAAGACATGAATATTGAATAACATATTCCCAAATCTTTCTACCATTGTATATAAATACATACTTAAGTTCAGCATGACAATGCCAGAAAATGACGTTTTAAATAAATTCCCATGTTTAGCAAAAGTAAAACATATTCTTATTAGTTGTGGTTTAAATAATATTTGGAATAATCACAGTTTATTCAATAGTACATGGTGTAAGATTACTACAAAACAACAAACTATATGACCTATTTGTAAATGATTGGTACGCCTTAATAAAATCGTCAGAAAAGCTTTATTTTATTTGATATTTAAAACTTCAGTTAGATATGAAGACAATCTGCATAAAACGCAATCATCTTTACTGGTTTATATGATAAGATTTAGAACACGAAATCACCGTTTGCCTATTCAAATTATTCAAATAGGAAATGAACGTTTGTGTCAAACTTGCAAAAAGCTAGGATATAAATTTCATTTTTTATTTGAGTGTACTATTTATGATAGAGAACGTAAACAATATTTAAAACGTTATTGTTATAACAATCCCAGTACTTTTAAATTACAAAAATTAATGTCTAGCAAGAAAGACTTCATAAATCTATGTAAATTTTGTAAAACTATTTTGTCGAGACATTAGATAGTTACGAAAGTTTTCCTAGATATTTGAATATCTATGTCTCTCCCGCATAATATGTTATCTTGTCGATATTAAAAGTTTAAAAACCACAATGTATTGGAAAAACATATTATTTTGCTTAAATCAGTTTTGAGATTCGCACCGTAAAATAAGAAGAAAATTGTCCCCTTTTTGTGTTATGCCTCAAATGTATAATTTGCCATGTACTTGTTTCATATAAGCTTGTATATACATTCCACATTTTGTCATATTGTATGTATGATATGAGTGAATAAATGTATTGTATTATTGTATTGTTATAATTGACCTTACTGTCGCACCGATGTCCTGTCCAACCGCTGTTACATTGGCATCCTTGACCATCCCAATGCCCATGTCCGCTACAGTAGACGGAATCTACAAGATGACATACATTCTTCCTTACTCTACTCTAAATAAAATAGTGACAACAATAACAAAACAAGTTTTAAATACATTTGTGCAATTATTATTTAGTACGGGTGATTTTGTCATGGTGCCCTTGAACTAGACATATCTACACTGTTTACTACATTCTTTCTTGAACATCTCTTTAATTTATATAAGCTTACAGGGAACAAATTGGTTATTAATAAAATGATTTATATAGGTGTGAATAAGTACATTTTAATCTAGTTTTGACACGCAACTTACTTTCACATATACTTCCCGTCCGACCCTGGTCACAGTGACATGTATGGCCGTCCCAGTATCCATGACCACTGCAGACAGCTGGACGAGTGTAATGTGAGCATATTGGTGGCAAAAGTGAACATACAAATATATACAAATATGTGTTTTAAGTATTTTACTAAATTATGTCATTCAGCAAATTTTACATATGCAATGGTGTAATCTCTCGCAAGGTAATGCGAGTAACTTTGTTGGATGAGGTAACGTCGCACTACAATACTTCTTTGGTAATGTTTCTGATATCAGTCTACTACCAAACATCAATGCGTTCTTCAGTATTGAACTCGAAAAACTGTTTCATCCAATGAGCTAGCTGTGAGTGACAATTAAACAAAAAAACGCGTTTCACAGAGCTTCATATTGCTTTCGAACACCTAACCTTTGGATTGCGAGTGTGGTGCTCTAATCACTGAGCATCTCTTTGGCGATCAGTAAATTGGAGAACACAATCGTTTGTACGGTTGGCTGACCGCCCTAAAGCCATTACAGTGTTAAAAACGTAATTAAACAAATCAGTTGGAGTTAATCTTATTTTACAGTAGAATCGCGGAAACTTATTAGGTATGTATGCTTACGCATATTTTATTATAACTTCATTGGCTTTATACTTACTGTCACACAAACTTCCGGTCCAACCACTTTCGCACTGGCATTTATTGCCGTCCCAATGGCCATGTCCACTGCAGTGAGCTATACATGTGTAAAATGGGAACCATAGAATGACATTTGTATTAGTTTACAATAATCCAAATTCACTGTCGCTGCACTTCTAACTCATGTACGCATAATTTTACTTGTGACGGTACACTGGTTAACCTCGGAACGCTGTTTATGTTCACTAAAAGCAGTGAAATGACATAATTGTTCTGTATTTATCAGTGTTCTGTTGGAACTGGCTTACGGTGTCGCGTTATCCGCAATTGAACTCATAAAGGCTTTTATGCAAATATAATTATCAAAAGTCATTGAACTAACATTGTCTTAACCGTACCTGTAAAATATGAGTTGTAAAGGTTTGTGTTAAATAAAAGTTTTAATTTCACCAATATGCAAGTAGACATGAAAGATTCATGATTTATTGTTACACAGGAGAAAAGTACTTAAACAAGGCTGATGTCAGTTTTTTAAAACATGCGGTCAAGTTCCATTATAATTAACCTTACTTTCGCACAGATGCCCCGTCCAACCTCTGTTACAGTGACATTCGTACCCAGTCCAATGACCATTTCCGCTACAGTAGACTGAATCTACAAGACAGCATACATTCGTTCCTTATCCAAATAATTATAAAACAGCAAAGTCAATGACAAAGAACAAGTTAAGACATAACTGTGTGCATAGGTATATTTTAATCGAGAACTGAACGAAGACTTACTTTCACATACACTTCCTGTCCGGCCCTGGCTGCAATGGCATTGATAGCCGTCCCAATGCCCATGGCCGCTGCAGACAGCTGTACAGGTGAAGTGTGAGTATAGGGTCAAAAACCGTCTACGCATTATAAAGTTTGCTTGAGTAAGTTTATTATGTACATTAGATACTTATTCATGTCCAATCGTCCAACATTGTGTACCTATGTAAACATGTTACCAATCTCTTGCAAAGTAAAGAATATATAGAATTATTGGTCTTTGCAATACTTTTGAGGTTTAAAACCGCGGTAACCAAATAACTAACAAGCGTTCCTGTGTTCACACGTACGAGCCTCCTCACTAGTCAGACTGACTGATTTATCACATGGAGCAGCTGTGAAAGACAACTGAACAAGACTAAGCGCAATGCCTTTAATCATTTTCAGTCGTTAACTATGGGTCTTGAAAGCCAGAACCTCGGATTACGAGTCCGGTGCTCTTACCATTGAGTAAATATGGGCCGGAGAGTAAATTAGTGAACAAGGGAAAGCTTGTATGGTTGACTGGCCGTCCTATAATACTATCAGCAGTGTTACAAAGGTAGTAAATCCTTCCGAAAAAAACAAACACGTAAAGAATATCGAATTGTGAAGTAGAATAAATGAGAATGAATAAACATGTTGGATTACGCATATATTCCTTAATAATATGCTGACTCAATACTTACTTCCGCATTCACTTCCTGTCCAACCACTTTCGCATTGACATTCATGACCGTCCCAAAGTCCGTGTCCATTGCAATGAGCTATACATGTGTGAAATGAAAACATTGTCATTAATGAACATAAGGAATTAGTCAGTTTTCCATCTCATAACATACAAATTGAAGTCGAGTTAATTAGACCCGCACTTATGACTTATGTACTTAAACAGGACTCTGATTATGTTCACTTAAAGCAGCTATATTTCTTATTCTATATATTCTGTGAGAACTGGCTAACGGTTCGTCTTGACCGTAACCGACATCCAAAAGAAGTTGTTACTAATAGAAATATCATTAAGTCTATGAATACTCTATCATAGGACAAATACAAATACAATTTACAAATAAGTTAACCGAATCTATTAATTATAGGATTTTTAAGTTCGTGATAAATAGAAGTTAAGTTTACACGACTATAGATGCAGATATGTATGCTTTATTTTAAGGGTAGAAGAGTATTAAAACAAGGCTGGTGACAGTTTGTACTTTTTAAAGATGCGGTCAAGCTCCATTATAATTAACCTTACTTTCGCACCGATGTCCCGTCCAACCGCTGTTACAGTGACATTCGTACCCAGTCCAATATCCATTTCCGCTACAGTAGACTGAATCTACAAGAAAGCATACATTCATTCCTTATTCCAAGACTGTTAGAACAGTCAATGACAAAGAACAAGTTCAGACATAAAGGTGTGTATAGGTATATTGAAATCGAGTGCTGAACGAAGACTTACTTTCACATACAATTCCTGTCCGGTCCTGGCTACAATGACATTGATAGCCGTCCCAATGTCCATGGCCACTGCAGACAGCTGTACATGTGTGGTGTGAGTATATTGGCAAAGGTGAACATACATGCATTATTAAGTTTGTGTGAGTAAGTTTATTATGTACATTAGATTCCTTATCATGTCCAATAGTCCAACAGTGTGTACCTATGTAAACATGTTAACATTCTCTTGCAAAGTAACGCAGATTAAATTGATTGATTGATTGGTTTTTGATGTAACGTCGCTTTGCAATACTTTTGAGGTTTCAAACCACGGTAACCAGTTAACTAACAAGCGTTCCCGTGTTCACACGTACGAGCCTCCTAGCTAGTCAGTTCGACTGATTTATCACATGGGGTAGCTGTGAAAGACAAATGAACAAGACTTTAAGCCAATGCCTATCATCATTTTCAGTCGTTAACTATGGGCCTTGATAGCTGGACCCTCGGATTTCGAGCCCGGTGCTCTTACCATTGAGTAAATATGGGCCGGAGAGTAAATAAGTGAACAAGGGAAAGCTTGTATGGTTGACTGGCCGTCCTATTATACTATCAGCAGTGTTACAAAGGTTGCAAATCCTTCCGAAAAAACAAACAAGTAAAGAATATCGAATTGTTAAATAGAATAAATGAGAATGAATAAACATGTTGGGTTACGCATATATTTCTTAATATTATGCTGATTCGAAACTTACTTTCGCATTTACTTCCTGTCCAACCAATTTCACATTGACATTCATGGCCGTCCCAATGTCCGTGTCCATTGCAGTGAGCTATACATGTGTGAAATGAAAACATTGCCATAATTGAACATAAAGAATTAGACTGTGTTGCATCTGATAACATACAAATTGAAGTCGAGCTAATTAGCCCCGCTATGTACGTAAACAGGACTCTTGTGAAGAAACTGATACACACAGGAACGCTGATTATGTTCACTTAAAGTAGCTATATTATTTACTCCAAATATTCAGTGAGAACTGGCTTACGGTTCCGCCTTGACCGTAACCGACATCTAAATGACGTTTATGCTAATAGAAATATCCTCAATTCTTTGAATACTCTATCACATGACAAATACAATTTACAAATAAGTTATCCGTATCTGTAAAATAAAGGATTTTTAAGTTCGTGTTAAATGGAAGTTGAGTTTACACAACTATGGACGCAGATATGTATGCTTCATAATTACGGGTAGAAAAGTATTTACAATAGACTGACGTCAGTTTATTATTGTAAACAGTTCCGTTAAAATTAGCTTACTTTCGCACCGATCTCCCGTCCAACCGTTGTTACAGTGGCAGCCATGACCATCCCAATAACCGTGTCCGCTACAGTAGACGGAATCTACAAGAGCCATAATTTCATGTCTTATTCTTATACTGCAACTAAAACTATTTTGAAGAAAAAACACACACATATTTGGCGGTAAATCTGAGTAATTGTAATGTGTATTTAAAAAACACACACTAAATATGAAGAAAGAAAAAACAAATAGTCTAGAGCGGTTTCGACCACGTGCAAGTCGGCACGCGAGAAAGTCACGTCCAGCGCGATAATGAATAGGGTACGATGTCAGTCAGTATTTAAAAGGTAAACAAACAACCAATCTTTAAAATTAACAGTTTTTTGTACAACATAACAACATATACGGGTTTATTCGTCAACATAAATTAAAAACATCACTGTGCTGCACAGGGTGCTTTCGCGGTTCTTTCCATATGTTGTTTTGCCTTTTTCTCAAAATCCACAAAACCTATTTCGTCGAATTTTTCAGCGTTTTATACAGACGTATGTTTGTACCGAAATCCGTTAAAATATGCCAGTTCGTTTTCATGTAGTGTTGTGTAGTTATATAAATACTGATATCCACATTTCCGGTGTGACGTTATCATTTGAAATACGCAGATGGTTAAAAATTAATCTGGTATGTTCTACAAGGTATATTGTTGCTTAAAACATTTTAATTATGCAAAATCTCAGAAACATGCACTGTTTAAAGTAGCATTTTTATCATCTTTAACAATAAATACAAACAAAATATTTAGTTCATTCATAAAAGTTAATAGACAAGTTCAATTACCGCAAAATAATGTACCAGCGATCAATTTCTTACAATTTTTTAAATGTTTTGATCGGCCCGGAAGTCGTTGATGCATGGTCCGTTGGTCACCTCATTGGTATCAATATAGGGGGTATAAATGTAATTTCAAATCTGACGTATTGTTCTCTCAAAACAATTTTTCAAACGGAAATAACACGTCGACAAAAATCCGAAAATTCAAAAGTAATAGCAACATTTGTGAAACCAAAAAGAGCTTTCTACGTACGTGATTCCAATGTATGCGTCTCATTAAACGAGAAAATAGTTTGATACAATGTATCTGTTTTTCTAACACAAATTACCTCTCGGAAGGCCAAAAATCAGCAATGCCAATCAAATACTGTCTATTATACTGAATATTACAAAAATAACCAGTGCAACGTTGATTAAGAATGCAAAACGGGTTTACATCACGTACGTTTTAATCATACGTGATTATTTATTTAATGTATTTTGTCAGCCTTATACTAACTTTCATACTTAGCAAAACGAAAATAATTCGCTGGGCCCATTAAAGATTTTGAAAATTTGAATCAGTGCTTGTTAATTTTAAAATCGTAGGTTGCGTCAAATATCGACGTGAAAACACGTTTATGCGTGACGTTATTTTATCGCAATGTATACTGACAAACTAATAATAAACTTTGCTCCAATATCTGACACATTTTTTAATTATCAGTTGAATCATATGAAAACCTTTCCACTTTATATTTGGTGACGAATTAGAAAAGTTGTTCAGTGTGTATACTGCTTTCTGGGCGGTATTTGTCACTCGAGACTTTATATTTGCAGTTGCAAGATGGGGGAAGAAAATGATCCAAACCAAGCAATTTACAGATTGTCATGATTACATTCGTTCTGACTGAAACATGTAAGTTATGTCGTAGTCTGTTTCAGTTTAATTCCAACATTAACGGATTTTGTTTGAGGACCGACGTTGGGTCGCTCTCGAATGCTTCCCTTAGAGGTTCCACAAACATAGAAAACTCGCATTTGTGATTATCATTACACTTGGCAAGCAATGATATCGTCGAAATATTTCAATTGATATGTGATAAATACTGCCAATAAAACGCCGCAATCCTAGTGTGTGTTGTTAAATATGATTTATATGCTGTGATAAAGGAATTTAATGAGATAATAAATGTTTTTATCACGAACTTAGTGATGAATTTCTGTTAAGGGTAAGCTGCAAAATAGGTTTCACTATTTTCAGTTATCTCTCTCAAGTGTTGCTCTCCGAAGCAAAGCTACGAGGTTATAATTCTCAATCTTACTTTCGCAATAATGTCCTGTCCATCCGCTGACACAGTTGCATCTGAGACCGTCCCATTGTCCGTGGCAACTGCACGCTGTAAAAACGCTTAACTCCACATATCCGCGTACACGTTACTTTATAGTTTAACAATGTGTATAAGAATATGTCATACGTTAAAACACTGATTATAAATGCAGGACATTACCATTTAATGATTGATTTTGCCATTCAGTTCTTAAATGCAGAACAAACTTTCAGCATACTTACGGCAGAATGCATCGACGACAGCAAGCGCTATGCTGAATAACGCCACCGCTAATGAAAGGACCAAGTAAGCATTAATAGGGTTTCCAAAAAGGGTTGGTAAATCTATGCATAAAAACAACAACAACAAAATGAATTGTGGGTACTCAACCAAAACGCATGATCCTTACCGAGCAAGCTGTTCATTTTCGATGTATGTATGCACGAGAAAGAAAAAGAATACTTTATGCAAGTTAAACAATTGACTCCAAATCCTTAACTGTATTTGCAGTTTGAAATGAACACATCCGTTCGACCTACGATACACGATACACGACAATTATGAACTAAATATAGTCTACGCATATACCTTGCGATAAGAGTTTTTTACGTTTGTACTGACTAGCCGATTCCACTGCTAGACCGTTTAAATGCAATTACAGTAGAAATGATAGCAACAATGTTTACGACATTTAATTAAGGACGTTATTTCCTATATCGAAAGCGGCGTTGCACTTATATTATAGCGTGCTTCCCTTTAATTACCGTATACTTATTATGTATGCTGACCGCTCGGTCAATTTGAGAGCCGCAGAATCGGGAAGGCAAGAGTTTGAGCTAGGCCAGGAGCCATAAACTTGATGAAACGTTATAATTCAGTCTAGAAACGAGACATGAACTTGAATTCTAAAGAAATATGGTTGGTTAGACCGATCGCCTTAAAATCAGATAATACGTGTTGTACATTTGTACACGGCGTTAAAAATTACGAAGTGTGCATGAAACAGACAATTACAAACATACAAAAACATTTAACTAATATCATCAAATTATATGAATCCCCTAGCGACTTTTTATCATTTTAGTTATGTTATTTAGTTTAAACTAGATTAAACAGTTGATTAATAATAAATGATTTTTATGTAAGGGGATGTAAACATATGAGATATAAATTCCTTTACAAAACTGAGGACATTCCTATTTGATTATATTTGACAGTTATTTTTAAAATTCTGCATGGACAAAACATTACAACAAAGTTTTTTTATATTTCAATTATGTGAACAACTTTCGAATTTTTATTTAACGAAGCCATTCTAGCTTCAGTTCGTAATTCTTAGCAATTAAACAAAAACATTTACAGTTTTAAGATAGTTTAGTTAAACATACGAATGTTAACACATCCCAAATTCAATGAATATAACACAATTATTAACAAATAGTAAAACACCGCATAAGTGGTTAAAAATTTTAAACCTCATCGATAGCTTAACAAAGTGCACGACCAAACGCCTTGGTTACGGGGCGCTAGTTGAAGGGGCGCAACTGCGAAAAAAATCGTAGACTGCATGACGATATGGTCCTCTGTCGAAAATGTTTGGCCCGCATATTTAATTGTTTATTTATGCTTTGGCCTAATACGTAGAAACAATTAAATAAATTGACTATAATCGCAACGTCCAGTGGTATCGGTGGTCTAGAGGTAATGCATCAGACTCCCGTGCGAGAGGTCCCGGGATTGATTTCCGGCTCTGGCAAGGATTTTTTGTTTACTTTTTAGTTGTGTTGTGTATTTAAGTTTGTGTACATTATTTGGGTGGAACTTTTGCAATCCATTTTGCAAAGTAAATTGGTTTTATATACTTAACATATTGCACATGTTTTGACCAGTTATATAGGATATTAAGATACAGACATATGATCTTTAATTGAAATGTTTCCAACCATGTGCGATTTGCGTCTTTTTTGCAACCTGTTCCTCAAAACTTTACAGTAAAGTCTGCTACAAATTGGTTATCATAAAATGTATCCGAACTCGAGAGGTAAACAGGACTAATCACTGCATGGTGTAGTGCGAACAGAGGAAAGACAGTTGCCAGTGACTAGTGTATGGCTAGATCATCTTGCCTTGTATATTGAGAAAGACTGGGGATTCACACTGAACGTGTGTCTAACCTCCACCAATGCCGTACGCCAGGTCATTGCTTTAGGACACAATATATTTCGATGGTGTTGGAACATGTCTGTTCGCCACAAATAAGCATTTTCTCTAAGCATTTCTGTCTAGTATTTGTAAAAGTTTGTAAAAGTTTCACAGGACATTTCATATTCCGGGACGCTTGCATATAAAGTGTCCGTGTAGTGTCTGAATGTAAAGTTGGAAACGGTATCTTCTCGGTGGTGCCCGTCTAAAGCCCTGACATAAGTATTATTAAAACATTTAGTATATATACAAGTGTGAGCTGAAACGCCACGCTTAAACATAAAAATGCTAGTGTGCTAGAGGCGGCCAAATGGGTAATATAAAATCTCACCCCGTTTCCATACATGAAGATATTCTACCTTTCCAAAAATACTTTATTATATCATAAAATCGAGGGGTATATCACAAAGTATAAAGTTATGTGTATCGTATTGTTTTTACGTTTGCTGTTGTACGTGGAAATCATGTTGATTTGAATGTTTTAATCATGTATGGTACCACGCTGCTGTAAGTGGCATAGATCGCATAATAAAGTTTTAAACTTCAGACTTAAATAAGTATAATTACTTTAGTATGAAATACCTACTGCACATTGCATTAAATCAGCAAAGTAAGATTTAGAAAAAGAATCCTCCACTATTAAAAGTATTTGCCTACATTTTGTTTTCATACGAGTAGTTTTGAATAGGGAATACTCATCATTATTGTTAGGGTTTATTTAAAGAAAGCTTATCGAAAATACATGTGAAGGCTCAACGTATAAACAATATATTGTATTAAATTAATTAACTATATTAGAAAATGCAAACTTAATGAAAACTTATACCAGGATAAAGTGCCGCTTTCTTAATAAGACGGTAAGTCGACAGCATGTGTGTAAGCTTGTTTTTGGCCATATTGCATATGTACATATGAAATCTGGCGCAAATACAAATGTTTAGTATAATACATGTTTTATGTACCTACGGCACCTAGCTGTTTTTGAACAGTTTAGACATTGTCCGAATTTGTGTTTGCATAGTGAACATATTTGGTATACTATTTGCAGAATAACGTTATGCTTATATATTTGTTGTGATATGAATAAAGTCGAGACAGTCTGTCGATACAGGGATTTCATGAAAGACACACATATTCGTTTATATTTTGTCTTAACTACAAATATTAAGTCCTGGTACATTAAAGTTTTGAGTTCTATTTTCTGATTTATATCGTTTTTAATCCATTATGTATCATAATAGATTTTAAATCCGACCTTTCAAGACATGTTTATTTGGTGTAAGACCGCTTACAAATATTTAAAAGATGCAGTAAAGTGCCCTTAGGCCAACGTTAGGACGCGGACGTAGTTGCTCGCATCATCGATCTCCTTGATGTCGGGACGATCGTTGCATCTTTGGACCGCCATCTAAAGAATGCAAACGGCATTGATTGATTCGCTTATTAAATTTACCTGACATAACGCCAGGCCGAAATGGATAGATTATTGATACAAAAATCACATTCAATGAAGTATTTAAAACAGTATACTTATAAAAACATGTACGTACCTTAAACACACAGATAAATAATACTATGTTTGTAAAGTATACTTTTTGTGTATGACTACTTATTGACAAATCCGGAATAACAACGAAAAAAGAGGACTGAAAATACGTATTCATTCCGCTAATAATAGATAACTGTTAATTTGGTTATAACATTGCCACGTGATGCTTCCCGTTTGAATACAATTTAATGCCATGATAAACTGTGTATAGAGTTTGTGTCAAAAGTTTACCTTGACTCCGTTATTGGGCAAACACTCCAGGAATATTCCCACATCATCGGTGTCCTGGCTGAATACGCCGTTGGTGAAGGTCGCCACGACAGTGTACGCAGGGACCGAGGCACAACCAGCCACAACCTGATAGTAAAACA
>Ga0224511_10000314_pt1 | contig 21487 bp, 13 predicted proteins | sample SF_May12_sed_USG_2_FD_169988 | JGI IMG/M metagenome (GOLD analysis project Ga0224511, IMG submission 169988) | Sediment microbial communities from San Francisco Bay, California, United States - SF_May12_sed_USGS_8_1 | ecosystem: Environmental > Aquatic > Marine > Sediment | place: USA...
CGACTGTTTTGTGCATGTTCAAAATAGTCGCCGACGGTCTGCGACCTTGTGCGTCCTTGGGTTCCTCGCTACGACTTCGCTGCGTCCCTGTTGCGTCCATGGCGACTGTGCTGCGTCCTGGGTCGTATCAAGGACGCAGTAAGGTCGCGAGGTATGTGTGAGGGCAGTTTTACGCTAGCCTACAGAAAATAATACACGGTACAGCAGAATCTAGATAAGTTACAAGTCAGCATGGTATGTTGCACATAACCAACAGCTGGTCGTTCCGATTACTGTTATAAAACCACTCGGATCAACGCCCTCGTGGTTAAATTCCTACGCATCGTTCACTTGGTTTTTACCGCAATATACCACTTTAACTCGTAAATTATTATTAATCAACTTTATGAAAGTATTTTCATCATGAAAAATAATTTTCGGATGCAGTGTTTATGGCATACGGGCACCCATCGTCGGTTATCCCCCGTTACATTACTCCGCTATGCTGCGTTATGTACCATGGGACAATAAAATTACGTTTTATATCTAAGGTTCGGTTTACCATTCAAAATAACGACCTCCTTGAGTGATTTTGCTGAAGCGAAGGATTTGTTCGGAATTAACAAGTTTGGGGAGTCTCAGATTGAAGAGTATTTTATTGTAGCATGCGATTTCATTGGAAGACGATTGGTCTCCCCTGCCTCATGCATATTCATGAACATGAGATTTTGCTAGTCAAATTTCCCACGGTATGTATGGAGTGTAACGTAATAAAGTACTGTGTGTGCCGACGATGAAGGGCAACATCAAACGCGACCTTTTTAAAAAATCTCTTCGACAATACCGCGTTATCGAGAGCTCAAAATATGAAAATGTCAACAATATTAACATAACTATCATAACTGGCGACAGTCATATTTCAGCTGTAGTATGTTACATTCAGGAAATAAAAAGAACGATCAGCTGACACATTGTTATTACAAAGATCATGTGTCGATTGATGATTTGCGGTAACAAAACAAACATGTTTTAAAAGAGTTAAGGTCGATTTATACTTCGGAAGAAGATTTTAGCTTCAATCAGCGAAATTGTTTCCAGTAAAGAAATATATATGAGCAAATAGAACATTTTAACTACATGTATTTTTTGAAAATGTGTAAAAAATACTAATAGAACTTTTAGACAAAGACAAATATGTCTTTTAATAAATAGTGTCCTTTCTACCGACCCTATTCTTGTTGGCATTGGTCGCTGGAACTGCAACAAACACTATTTTGTGTTGGGCCTAGCAAAACGTTGGTTCGTACAAGTTTCATCAATGTATCATTATCATTTTTAAGTTTTCGTGTTGAATTCACTTTTAACTAGGTTTTCAACGAAAACCGGATAATTGTAATGCTGGGCGGGCGCGCGGGCGGGCGGGCGGGTGGGCGTTTGGGGGGGCGTCAACGTTTGGTGTCCGCTAAATAACTTTAGTTTGCTATGGCCTATTGAAACCAAACTTGCTGTATGGGTAGCTTATATCAAAAGGCAGCTTGGAATTGCTACATAGATGTATGTGATCAAGTTCAAGGTCACTGACAGTTACTAAAAATAGAAATTCAGTTTTTGTTCAATAACTTTAGTTTGCTTTGGCCTATTTACATCAAACTTGCTGTATGGGTAGCTTACATCAAGACGCAGCTTAGGATTTCTACCGACGTGTCTGTGATTAAGGACAAGGTCACTGTTACTAAAAATAGAAATTATGTTTCCGCTCAATAACTTTAGTTTCCTTTGGCCTATTTACAACCAACTTGCTGTATAGAGCTTAGATCATGTCGCAGCTTGGGATTGCTACCCAGGTGTCTGTGATCAATTTCAAGGTCACTGTTACTAAAAATAGAAATTCTGTTTCCGCCAATAACTTTAGATTGCTTTGGCCTATTGACAACAAACTTGGTGTATGGGTAGCTTACATCACGACGCAGCTTGAGATTGCTACCCGGGTGTATGTGAACAAGGTCAAGATCACTGTTTCCAAAAATAGAAATTCAGTTTTCGCTCATTAACTTTTTTTGCTTTGGCCTATTGACACCAAACTTGGTGCATGCAACAAATGCAACTAAAATAGCGGCATCATTTTTTCTTCACTGCCATCTTTCATTTCTTATTCCTGTCACATCAATACTTGGTTGAATCTTTGAAAACCTGGTTTCGTCGCATTGCGGCGCTTCTTGTCTTAATTATGTCACGCGCGTATGTTTGTAAATGAACTTTAATATAAAAAGTATTTGCATAATAACGCATTAAGCGCATGCTGTAGTTAATATAAACATTATATATTTACCACATCATGAGTTGTAGGCGTTATAGTAAAGCTATGTCACGCGCAATTTACTTCTCGTTTTTTACCCTTTTCAGACATTTTAACGCGTCATTTCCATGCATAAACAAGAATACATTTTTTCGTTTTAAAAGAACTTACGTCGACATAATAACCATATGTTGGCTGTAATTCGTCTTCATCATTCACTTAGGATTTTGCATTCCTCTGTGTCATGAAATGTTTCTGCTTTAAAGATTTTCTTTAATGCAGGATGATTATATCACGCCTCAACAATTCGTGCGCAAACAGGTACTGTGAATAGTAGGCGTTAGACTCGGCTTGAATACAAATAAAATTTCTTTTTAAAAGGAATGGCTTGCAAATGTTGTAAAGATGCAAATACATTCCGCTAAAATAGCATTACATCATCATAATCGGAACAACTCGGCCATTACCGTCTAGCAAATGTTCGGTAGTTTACGTAATAATATCGTAATCGCCCGAAACTCGAATGGTTCCCATCTCCATTCGGGCAATAAGAATGCATAAAAAAGACAGCAGGGAAATTTCAAACCGGAAATACCTTTCCTAAACAATACTGGCTTGCCGTGAACGGCAAGCCAAAAACGCATCTTGTTTTGAACTTAGAAAGAAAAAATGCATGGGTTCATGGGACTACCCTGCGGTTTGGTCGTGGACACAAGGAGAAATAATTTATTCGAAAACCTTTATTTTCTTGTTGGCAACGTTTCGCAGTAATATAATTCTATTTGGGACAGGTTCGGATGCGTGTTTGTCCAAATAGCTTCGACAATGCCTAGTGATCGCGGCCTATGCACAATCAAAACGGTCAACAATAGTTCAGTCATATATATGTTGCACTTAAAAGTCGCAGAACATTTGCAGCATGTGATCTCAAGGATATTAAACAAGAACACCACTGTCATCAGGCATTGTTCTTACACAGACCCGGCTATACCCTGTCAAATATCGTTTGGCTAAGTTGTGATAGAATCTATAAAAAAAAACATTTTTAAATTTTATTGACGTGGATGTGTCGACTTGAATGAGTTGAAGCAAATAAAACAGACCATAATTTTAAAACGTGATGTGTGAGACATTTGCAAAACAAATTAGCTGAAAAAACATATTTTCCTATCTACCCACTCAACACTAACTATAATGGTGCGCTTGAGGGGCAACACAAAGTTTTGGGTTGGATTTTATACAAGTCGTACTGCTTTAGGGCCTTTACCACTGAGATCTTAAAATAATCTTTAAAGGTGTTATGTCTGTATCTTGATGTCCTTATAGTTCGTCACAAACTTTGCAGTATGTCAATTATACTAGACAAAGTAGCATTGCAAAGGGATTTTCGACCTGTCATGGCAGATAATGAGTTTGCATCAAAAAAGTAAACATGCAACAACAATACAAAAACGCAAAATTAAAATTATTGTATGCCCCAGGAATCGAACTCTGGAGCTCTGGCACCTCAGTCTGATGTGTTACCACTAGGACACCGAGCCAGCTAAACATACCGATTGTGGTGAAGCTATTTTACTGTTACAACGGTATGTATCAAAACGTAAATAAACAAATCAAACTGTGCGGCCCACACTTTTCAACAAATTTGTAAAGGTAAATAACGACATCTGAGACACCAAAGATCGGCAAGACCATTAAGATAGAAATAGAAGTACTGTTTCTATATTAAGCATGAGTAGAGTAGACCAATTACAGTGAATCGCTCATTTAAAATGCTGTTAAGATAACATGCATCCATATTCCTTGCGCAGTGTAGTGGATAGCGTACTTGACTACCACTCAAACGGCCTTAGTTCGAATTCCATGCAGGATTGAAACTTTCATTTTAGTATTATCTGTTATATCTGTGTTTAAATGTCTTAACACATTTTTAATTAATTACTGTGTATACATACGTTTCCTAGATTGTATAGCGTGTATATTTATTATGATTTCTTCTTTTTTTCTTCATTTTATATTATGTTTTTTTCCAAGCGCATTTTAAGGCGAAGGTGGTATTTTAGTATTGGTGGTATTTACCACTGACGAACAGCTTCAATAAAACCGAAACTGCTGTTTTCCCATGCAGGCTATGCTTCATGGGGGATTTCCTTTTCATCAGTTTAATACATGAACTGCGTTCTTGTTCATGTCTAATTAAAGTGGGACCGTTTTGGTGGATGTTTCTTTTACAAAGACCTTTCATTTTATCAATACTATTTATTTCACAGTTACAATTTCTGGTAATATATAACCTGTATAAAGACTAAAATATAACATAGTGACGTACAGTCGACAGCTTTTCGTTTTTCACAAAACTAAGTTAAACATCGTAAACTGTCTGTTTTCTGTGTGTTCCTGCGAGTTTGTACAACTTGTGGTCATTACTGGCCTTGCGTTGGTTGACGTTTTGTTCCTCGAAACCCAACATGTCACGTTCTTTGTTGACGTTGTCGTCGTTTTGGCCTTGTTTGTAGGAACGATGATACCAGCCTTGGGTTATGTTGGCACTCATGATCAGCGCTACCAAGCAGATGATAAGAAATGATCGCATCTGTAAGAGATATGTTGTATCGTCAATGTAAGGTATACACAACAGACACTTAGATTAAAAGGACTGACTTCATCTTGATAGAGAAACTTTACTTTAAAATATCATCAAAACAATCAATTGAGAATAATAAGTTTTCGTATACAATTGTGCACAAATCTGAAGTTTTCTTCTTTTATATTTTAATACCTAAATGATATTTAGAGTATAAATATATAATATAAATTGAAGACATGTTCAAAGAAAGATTGTTGTAAACAATGTAGACATTTCAAGTTTAAGTGCACTAAGACAAAATGGCCCGTACACAGAAAAACACAGGCAAAAAAACACCTAGAACACCAAGACTAACAGACATTCAGAAAAAAAAAGTTTTTCGGCTTTTTTATTTATTTAAAATGTCTTTAAAAATAAAACATAGGATTGTAGTAACGCTATTTTAATTAAAATCATTTTATGTTTCGATTGAATTCAAATTTGCTAAAGATAATGCTTGTACTTGCCTTTAATGACGTCCTTTTTCCTTTTGTAATACTATGTTCAACAGTAAACTGTATAGTCCGATGCTGCTCTTGGATGTGTAGAATACTGAATATAAATGTGCACGTCTATGCAGTAGTTAATGGCAAAATAGGAATAATTTCACTAAATAGGACTAATGTAGCCTGATAATGAAAGCTCCATATTATTAAAAGTATATTTATAAAAGGTCCTAATAATTATGAATGTGATAATATCTACGAAACCACTCTTAAATGCTTTTTTGATTAATATAAATATGGGACTACATTGCTGGGCACTTGACATTTAACACTTTGCTTGTACACTTGGCGCCACAGATACGTTCAGTGGTAATTGTTATAACCAATACTATACATGTACATGTATTGTTTCTTTCGTTGCTGTGAATGTAAATCATTTCGCGCTTTATATATTATAACGGAAACTGGTATTTTAAATGATACAATGTACTTCCATGTTAAAGGTGATAGGTCTGTATATTATACTAAATGAACTAACATTGCAAATAGTAATTGGAAACCTTCATGACAAATAATGTGTTTTGATGTAAAAGTTAAAACACAACAAAACAAAACAATCAAACATAAAAACATGATATGTTTCTTCCTAATCTCATTCAACCAAAAGGTGTTTTAATCATTATGGCAGTGTGCATTTAGTTATGAGTATGTCATGATGTCTAGTTTTTCAACGAATGTTAAAATGAGTGTCTATACCGCCGTGATATTACACATTGATTAGTTTTGTTTTGAGAAGTATGTAAAACTGTTTCAGTTACCTATCAAACTAAACAAAAAGGGAGATAATACGGTATCTCAGCATGAACACACAACAGAGTACAATTCAAGTTTGTCAACAAAGCATGAAACGCACAAAGGCAAGCAGTTTTCTGGCATGTTTAGGTAAAGACAATTTAATGTGTTTGTATTGTTTACAATCTTAATGCAAGTTTGTCATAAAAGATTTGTATTCGACCTGAGTATTAACATCACTGTAAGGCTTATAATTGGGGATAAATCGGCTTTCCTTAGCGGTTTTTGCTATGGCATTCCATCCCCTTAAATACCAAACTTATAGAAAAACCATCATGTTATTGCCTTTATTGGTAATCTGTAGAAAAGCATCGTGGTCGACTTGAATGCAACACCCTCACGTTGCCGTTCTGATCAAGTTCTTTGACGTGGAACTAGGTGCAAAATCATCGTTGATGGATTTTTCGCAGGTCGCTACTCTGTCATGTCTAGCAACTGATATAATGGGGTTGCATCCCATTTATTAGCAATAATTTAGAACTTGATTTGTTGATTTTATATTTGTCATTTTATATATTTTTTCACTGTCATTTCCGTCGCAGCTAGTATTTGTTTTAGCACTTTGTATGTTTAGGTCGTTTGTGTAGTAATATGATATTACTACAATAAAAGGTTTGTACCTTTAGCCTTCTGTAAATATCTTTATGGTTAATTACAAAAATATTGTATCATAGTAAATATGTTTGTTTTGGCAGAGTTTGAACTCACGACCCCTGGATTGTTATCTACCGGGCCTTCAAACATTGTGCTCAAGTAAGAAAACACAACACCTCGCAAAATATGTTTATGTAATATTTTCGTTACATGACACACATAACAGTTAAAAGAACGATTGAAAGAAAGGAATGATAACTCAACATGTAAAAATACACGTGCATATTTAACCAAAGTAATAAATAATATGTCTAAATGGTCACTGCAAAATTCAACAACATAATTTTATACAGCTTGAATTCATCAATTATCAGCGACAAAGTGTAATCTAGAAGCCGCGTCACTCATGTCCTCGTCATATACTGGTGTAGTCACACACATTTGTTTAGATCGACCAAAATTCCGCCTCCATGCAATTATTCAGACACGCATTATTCATGTTGATGAACATTTCGAACAGTTGTTGTGTTTGCTTGAATGCATCGTTATTTAGAACCTTTAAAACTTCTCGTTTCAAATGCTATTTCATTCTTGCAAACACGAGTATACCAATTAAATATTAATGTCAACATTAACAAACTTTGTTTACTATTTCTTTGTTTAATAAATTAACAAAGCTTTTATGATTCTTATAATGAAACAAAAACTGTCACGAGAGAAAAATTGCCGGGCTAAAATTACTATTATTGTATTAAAAATCTGATTGATTACACAGTATTTGCCACGCATCAACTGCCTAGCAGGTCCCAATGGAAATGACCATCGCGTGCAATCACAAATTAAATCACTAAATATAATCGTGGGTTGTAGAAAAAAAAAATGAAATATAAGCCACATGCAACCTGTTTGAATGGTCTAAAAAGGGCGTATGTTGGTACATATAAGACATCAACATATTAGTTTATGTTCTTTATGTAACCAATTATTTTGTTGTTGTTTAGCTGTATTTACTATGGTTACATTTTTGTGTGTGTTCTGTTTTTATTAAACGTTGTATTAGTATAAAACAAACACATACGAGTACATACGCAGGTGAACAGCGCAAAACGTCGTAAAAACAAAAACATATCATATCTAAACGGAAACGTCAAAACGCGCCATGAACATTACGTCCAGTCCGGATGACGCATTAGAGGCATTTAACGCGCGGAAGATAGGTGAATATGTTCCGGCTATCGCATACTCCGCCCTTGTCATTGTATTGGGCGTCGTTGGGAACGTATTTACAGTCGCGTACTATGGTTTTCACGAACCGAGGACGTCAACCAACGTCATTATCACGGCGCTCGGCACTGCGGACTTAATCGCGTGCATCGCCTTTTCGAACGAAATTATAGAGCTGTGTTTCACTTTGACATTCAAGAACGTGGCGTTGTGCAAATCTTTGTCATTCTGTAACCAAACTCTGGTGGTTATCTCTGGATGTATAATGCTCTTGGTCGCCGTTGACCGCTACAGACATATCTGTACGCCGTTTGCTTGGCAGCTCTCCGTCAATAATGTCCGTATCGTCATAGCCGGTATTGTTATGTTCTCAGTCTTACATTCTGCAAAAAATATCGTCATCGCAGACGTTGTACAAGTTAACATCACGGACCCTTTCACGGACAGGGTGCTCGAGGCGTTCTACTGTGCAGAAACGTGGGAATCTGGAATGCAGATGCTTGTGGCGGTATCCAACGCCCTAGACCTAGTCACATTTCTTTTGATCATAGGCAGCTGTGTTGTGCTGTACACGCTGATTGCCCGCGCGTTGTTGATGTCAAGAAAGAAATTCGGGAACAAAAGCCCTAGACAGGACTACTCGTCCAGTATTCGCCGCGACAACTCCATCAGTCATGTCTACACATCTAACACGGACATTACCCAGGACACGTACGTAACCCAGGACACGAACGTTACCCCGGACACGGACGTTACCCAAGACACGATATCTAAAACTGAGAAATATCACACCGAAACTCACTCATCTGATCAGAAATCAACGCGGAGGTCAAAGAACGGTAACCGAACAAACGCGCGTTCGAACGTGGAGCGGAAACTGACCCTGATGATGCTCACGATCACAGTAGCGTCCATTAGCAGCTTCATCCCGTACTTCGTCTACAACATCGCCATAAAGGTAATGACTAGCTTTTCTAATTAAATATTATTTATGCTTCATAAGCAATTCGCTTTGAATAATATATCATTTCATAATTAATTACTTTTGAAGAATGTTATACAAATAAACTATGCTCTGTCTACATTGTTTGCAACATCTCGTCAATTTATATTATTATGTTTATTTTTTCGGTGGTAATGATAGCTCTCATATTGAAAATGTGAATTTAAGTGCTTTGTGATTGCCTACACTGCATTATCTGAGAACGTTTCCTTGGATTCTACATCTAATTCAAAAAACAACTCAACGGGAATAAAAAATGTATTATACTGTTTACATAACAGAACAAGATTAAAACTACGGTGGATGCATATGTAGGTTATGGAGCAGATGCAAGATTGTAACAAATCCTTTTTTGTACGTATTACACCAATAAAAAAACTGACAACGAAGTCAATACATTACATTTAATAAAGTCCATATATTAATGTAGCGTGTTTAGCTGTGTAGTTCTATTAACCTGGTTCTATGAAAAATGTTGTTAGAGCTTTAAATGAACCCGACATGAGGGCACATAACGATGACACATGTGTCTTTAATTGACAAGTTTGACAAAACAATTGTACGGTTTAATGGTAGAAGAAATATTCATATGGATGGAAATGGTTATTAAAGGATGTTACAGTACCAGTCAATAATGTTTGAAAATACAAATTTATTTCTTTTTCTTCTTCAAAAAATGTTGAGAAATTGTAAGGTTTGTTTTAGATCAAATCTGGTTTAAACTCCCAATGAAAGTCATTGACCGTACCAAGGCGGTAACTCAAAACTTCTTGGAGAAATCCTTCAAGAAATTATGAATGAAAAGTCAATAATAAAAGAAAAATCCGAAAAACTCAAACGGTAAGTTTTTGTGTATGTCGGTTGCGTCTTGGTGTTCTACGTGTTTTGTGTTGTACGGGCCATTTTGTCATGGTGCCCTTAAACTTGACATATCTACATTGTTTACAACATTCATTCTTTAAACATCTCGTCAATTTATATTTACAGCAAGCCATTTCCACCCAGCAGGATTTTAGTGCGGGGGATCAGATGGCGATGCGGTCGTTCATGCTCAACAGCGCCGTCAATCCCTATATCATCGGTCTCTTCAACTCCAAGTTTCGTGCCTACGTCATGGGGGTCATGGGCAGATGTTTCCGGAAGTGACACTTGCATTATTTTGCCTCGTAAACTCTTTATACTGTGATGCCTACGTTATGGGAATGATTGTAGATGTGCCAGAAAATGATAAATCGCCTTTGTTCAAATATAAATACACGTGGTGCCGCATATATCATTACCCACCATTTAGCTGTTGAGTTCGTCGTCGTTCGAATGATAAATTAAAAGTACATAGGCTAAATAAAGCATTTTTTCTAATTTTACTTAAAAATACAAATAAAGCATTTTTCCAATTTCACTTAAAACAATACATAATGTAATTAAACATTCACAAATTAAACTGTTTGCCAGAAAAGTTTATATTTCATTTGAGATAAATGTAGTTTTTAAATCCTATAAACGTAATATTTATATTACGTATAGTTGTATGGTTAAAATGTATAACATTCGTATCTATATTTAAGAAGAGTATAAAACATGTGTATATGTAAGTTGTTTTTACCAAATTATTACTTCAATTAACATCACTACAGCACGTTCACATCTTAGTACGTCCGGTGTGTAGGGAAATTCGTTGACATTACCAATACCCATTTTTTCCTTTCTATCCTTTCATCCACGTTAAACTGGAATAATAAATAAACACTAAGTTTAATAGTTTCGTTTAATTCCCATATAATTACTTTTTATATAACATTACTGAAAAAGAAGGAATTAGTCATCAGAAGAAGTTGATAACGCATAATTTCCTGACAAAAAAGGTGCTTGACCTTCTTAGAAAGACAAATAAATGATTGTTGCATTTTTAATGAATGGTAACGCTAGTTTTTGAGAAGGAAAGTGTTGGTTTTTAATTCTTTTTTTTCCTTTATAGTGTCGCATTTAATTGATCATTTAAAATAAATAAAGCATTATGTATTTCATTTCATTGTTACCAGAATTGCAAGACACCCGGCAACATCTTCCTATTTGCTTTTACATGTAGAATATTGCACCACTTTTTATCAAAAACAACGCCACGCTTTTAACGCGTTTTGATAGCCCAAAGGAGGGAACTTTTAAAATGTTATTATAGAAGTTTTCTCTGAAAATATGATATGTTTACAAATAATATTGACATAAATCCTAATATTCACCAGGTGTGGTCAATGTAAAAATATCGTTAATTATAAAATAGAAAACTGTCATATACAACACAATATTATAAGTTAAGGTCCTTAACAAAGCAAATTTAACATAAACGACATAGACCAACTGAAAAAAGTAGCAGCGTTTTCAGATGGGTAAATTCTTTAACCCCCTTTAACGTTTTCACATGTAATATCAATCCAAACCATGTTGTTCTAAAAATATATAAGTTCGTGTCTTGGTGGTTGTCCAAAAACGGTTGTGAAAGTTTCATTATTGCAAACCTGTTCTAGGCTCATGACCTTACTATGCAATCAAACGAAACCGTTTACAACTTGCGTGTTGCACTGGTAACGTCATAAGCCTTATTATGGTGTGGTACATGTAACTCATTGTGTTTAAATTGATGAGAATGCCAATGAGAAAATATATTTCAGTCTATGAACGTTGCAAAAAGTTCCACGAGGGTTTATCTTGACAGAACTGTTTTATCGGACTAGTATTTTGCTTTATCCGACTAGTCTTTACTGTTTTGCAAAATGGTGTTAAGGGAGTTCATGTCAAATGCCAGTGACCTTTGATTCGAATCATTATATTTAATTTGTTTGAATACAAATGTTTGAACAATTGATTTGATCTTTAATCTCAAAATTAAAAGGCTAAACAAGAGTCGACAGTAGTCGTGATAAAAAGAAAATACTTTTTTCATAATCTGATTAAGTTTGCTTTTATGTACATGCGGGACTACTTGGGATGGCTAGTTTACACTTTTTACATTCATCTGACTGATTTATACGTTTTAAAAAGATGATGTTTACCTCGTTGGTATGATGCTCTTAGACGAACAGAGCGCTTTTGATCATGTTAATCAATCAAGGGTGTTGTTGAAAGCTCCAAGCCAAGGGATAACAAAAAACAAAACAATCTCTTCATCTTGCCATACCTTAACCGAGTAAATTATCTTCGAATCGAAACAAAGATAAAACAGATACTGTAGTATAAATGCCAACTATGATTATTAAATAATAGAATCAACATCTATTGTCAAATACCCTGTGGCTACAATTGGCAAATGAATATCAATTGGGTCCATGGCAAGAACCATTATCGATAAAGCAATTAATCGGGCAGTTGAATTTCACGCATTTCGTTCTAGAAAAATATCGATTTCTTCGCTAATACAATGCTTTTTAAATTAGCATCATCAGGATGTCCTGTACAAAAAGCAGCACAAAAAGCCTCTGTTGTGATGAATTGAGAACCCAGTTTACACATCTTTAATGATTATGTATGTTGTTTCAAGTCGCTGAACGTTGAACTCACGGTAACTAGATTATTTATGTAATGTTTTCGAAATTAATTCGATGTTGTACCCAGATACCTGAAGCCCCTGTCAGAATCACAGTGTTTGTACAACGCAGAGAACATCTGCCAGCGCGTTGTGGGGTCGCCGCAATATATGCCTAAAAGTATAGTTTACCAGTTACAGCGTGCTAACTACGTCTTCACATCCTCCTAATGGCGTCCACACGACTTTCCGACAGCGTCTTTACAGCGTTATTGTATAAAAAATTAATTTTACCTCCGTCATGTGTTCGGCATCTTCGGACATTCCCGCTCAATAAAATACGTGCACCAGGTCGTTTGCCTTCGAAGAAGTATGGTATAGATTACAGCTTTATGCCAAGGATACAATCTGTTTTATTTAAAGTAGTCATTTTACTGCGTAAATAGAATTTTGAAGTTGCATATTCAGTTGGTTATAAATTGTTTAACATGTTTTACACTTACACTCGTATGTAGGACTGACGACTTTGTTATTGTTTTTAATTTTTTAAACCTGTGATTTGGTTTTATCTTTTAGCATAATTTTTGTTGTTGTATATCAAGAACAACACTATAGATAAAACTTGTTTAACACAGCTTTGTTATAAATAGTTATATAGTGTTGATAGTCATGGCTTTATATTAACACCACTATTCCCATTGCTTCATTACCTTTTACCGGAGGAATAGGAGTTCATCTATCAATGAACACCGTTAGCCTTATCACCGCGCAATGGTACGGAAAAACACTAATGACGTCAGGAATTCCCCACTATTTTTTTTGTTTACAATATGATATAAAACTGTTACGAAACATTAAACTAGATCTATATTATTTGTCGTAGTATTATAACTTTGATTTTTGTGAATCGGACCAGTTCATCTACGATAAAACAGGGTAAAAAAGGTTGAATTGACATTTTGAAAATATTCAAGTAAAGATGTTTAAAAAATCAAAAGAAAAGGGATAAAAAGAGGGGTAAATGTAAGTAATACATTTCGTGTTTGAAAAGTTCACCGAGTGATGAACGTCATTAGGTATGGTTGTACGAAAGTGTAACGTTAAAGGCCGCAGATGCAGAAAACATTGTCTATAATTTAAGTAGGTAAATATATCAGTATTGCAAGTGTAATTTTGCTACTTGCGTGTGTCTAACAAATTTGCATACTAGTATGTAGTATTTTGTTTCAAAATACATTGTAATAGTTTTTGACATGATTTATGACAGAATATAATTATAACGACATTTACATCCGTTCTTTTCTAAAGATTAAAATAACCTACTTTTCGAATATTTAGTATACCCCAATATAACACCTTATATTGGAGTAGATTTTGATGCAAGTAAATATAGAACACGTGTATAAAGCGTTTGCATTGATTGATATATAAATGAAAATGTAAAAAACTCATCGCCCGAAAAACAAGTTTGAAATTCTTAGTTAGTGTCCATTATCTTTGCTTTATAAATCCCATGCGCTTTCTTTACTCTTTGCTCATATTTTGTAGAAATGGAACGCCAATTTTACTATGTGCGGCACAACAAGTAATTTAGATAATTGCAAGACAGGCTCAATTATTGTAAGCTAAAATACTTTTGCCCAATACGACTTTTTTGTTACACAAAAAGAAATTATTTAAAGTCACGACAAAGGTTTATTATGTTCTTGTTCCTGGAATTATTAATCTATGATCAGCTCTTTTGTCTACCGAGGATTATTGTTTTATGTAAGAATATTTTCCATGTCGACATTTATGATCATATCATTTCTAAACAGGAGCACAATAACAATGCAAATACGCATACAAAAAGCTTTTGCTTCTAGTAATGTAAAACATATAGGTTAGGTCAATTGTTTATCTTCTTTGAAACTTGTGTTGCAATGGTATTCAAGTTAAATTGAAGTCTAAGATGACCTTTGCAATCGATAGCAAGAGTGTTTTTATTTGGTCTTAAGTACTAAATTAATATTGATACAAATGATAAGGATGACACAAACAGTGGTAAACTATTGTATTCTACAATGGACCTTAACACGTTTATATTCATATTCATGAACAAGTTGGGATACAAAATGCACAAAAGCGAAATGATGAGATTTTGACAAACCAATATCTTGAAACACGAATAAAGAGACACATTCACCTAAGTTTGTTTGAACTTAAATTCTCTAGAATAGGAAGTTTGCGATGAATATACTAGGTTAATATTGGTTAAAGATGCTATGCATGCATCTGTTAGGTCAAAAGTGTTTACATCTTACATTTGAATCATACAGTCATGTCTTTTTATCTCAAATTTCAAGGGACAGTAAAAATAGTTTGCGATATCCGAATTTAAGGATAGTTTGTGTAAACATGTACTAACCTGCTTTTAGATGGCTGGTAATGACAGAAAAAAATCTTTATTCTTTTTTTTCTTTAAATCAATGATCAGTACTTGTATTGTTGGTAAATAAGGAAAGAATGATAAAATCACCAACGCGACCTCTCATTTAATTTACAAGTTGAGAAGGCCGTGTCAATAAATTCTAAACCACAACTGTTACAACAAGAAGTACAAACTGAAACATTTTAATCAGCTTTAATTAATTCACGAAATTGTTGTTCAATTTATATATATTATCCATGCATGTCCAAATTTTACAGATTTTTTTAATGTGTTGCCCGCAATTTCGGCTTTGTTTATTTACGTTTCGACGATAGATTGTAGTCAAGCTATTTAACTGTTTCAACGCAATTTCAACGCAATGGGTCGAAACGTAAATAAACAAAGCCGAATTTACGGGCCACATTTTCAACAAATTCATTTTGTCTGTAAAAGTTTTACACGCATGGATAAATATAGTTGGCAGTTTCTCATATTTACGGGAGTATGTGTCACTGCTTAAATATGGTTAAAGTGTAATATTTAAACCTAAAAGATACAGACATAGCATCTTTAAGAGATTTAGATAAAATAAATGTAGAATAAATAAGATTTATTTATAATTTGTATTTACTAGTATATATTTCTTCTATCCGCACTTATTTTAAAAGTAGTACAATCATGTAATATTAAACAAGTGTGTCTTTTGACTTGCCATCCATCTGTCAGTTCCATTATGTCAAATGGTGTCAAGTTCCTTGCAATTATGCTGACGGATAATGTGATGACCCTCTAGTCGTTGCAAAAATGTATATTTGATATTGATTTATGTAATGTTATATAAAGCTTGTATAATTATCGCACAAAGGCTAGGTTCACTAACTATCAATTTCTGCCCTGCCGATATAGAAAAAAATTATTTTACAAAGAGCTTCAAAATATTATAATGGTTACAAAATATAACTTATTTTCTGTAAATGAATGGATTTTTACAACTCTAAAAAGTATCATGTATAGAATAATCTTGACTTTTAGCTATGCATTCATGTCAAAATAGCCCATTTTTTGCCTTTTTATGAAGTTTTTGCTTAAATTTAAATAAAAAGAACCAAAAGAGACACAAAGTCCTTTTCAGGGAATGATTATATAGACAAAATAAAGATAATAACAAAATATGGCGGTGTCTCTATGGGTTCTTCATGGTTAACGAAAACGTTTATTGATGTTTTTTAAGCAAAAACTTCGTAAAAAGGCAGAAAATGGGCTATTTAGACAATAGTGCATAGCTAAAATCCAAGTATTTTTTGATGCAGAATACTTTTTGGAATTTTTAAAATCCATTTATTTACAGTAAATAAGTTATATTTTATAATAATTGAAACCTTTTGATGCTCTTTGTAAAATGGTTTTTTCAAAGTTGGCAGGGCAGAAATTGTTAGTTAGTGAACCTAGCCCTTTTGTATCAGATACGTTGCATATTTATTTAATAGGTTTTTAATGCAAATTTAATGGTTTTATAATGGATCTACTTTGTCGGCGAGGATGTCGCGAGGGATGCTGACCTAGATACATGTACGTGTGCCGCATCAGATGGAAGTGCTGTTAGATTATGGACATTTTCTTATGATCGTTCGTATCATTTATTTAGTACACTTCAGAGGCGTAGATAACGGGGCGGCAGGGGCGGCGGTCGCCGCCCCAATAATTTGGCTAGTCGTTGTGATACAGAAATGACGGTCTTTTCGCCGCCCAAACAAAATTTTCTTTGCCTTTATGAATGCAATGTGAGTTTATTTTAGCGTGACAAATCACTAGCGGGTCCAGGGGCAACGGACCTATGATTTTTATGCACAAAATGCTGTATTTCCTCATTTTCAGCTCGCTTCGCTCGATATTTAATTTTAAACAAAATGTTAATAAGAATGTGGTTAAAAACCTCCTTATAATACAATAACTTATAATATAACCATCAACATGTTAACTGATTTTACAGTTGAACCCTTAAAAACGTCCTTTGCCTAGTGACCTGACATTTGTTACCGTTTTACGGCATTATGTGCTTACAATTTCTGTACGTTACAACATATATGTATTTAGGTATTCATGTGTTTTATTTTTTATGTTTGTTTTGTTATTTATATGTTGTTTGAAAACGTAAATGTTATCCATCCTATATTTGTCATGACTAAAATACCGGTAAGCGTTAATTTACAAGTTTACAAGTTTATTCAATTTAACTTAGTACATGATAATGCATGTAAATATGAGTAAATGAAAAAACAGTATATGTAAGAAGTGCGAGGTTAAACAAGAGGCATACATGAATTTAACATATATTTATAAGAGCAAATTTCAAAACCGCAGGGAACAGTATGTTTTAAACAACAATAGAAAATGATAATAGTATTAGAACTTATTGATAATTTCTTTTATAAGTGTACATAATTTTCTATATTTTATAACATGATACACAGAAGCTGTCATTAGTGTTTTAAATTTAAGTACATCTGGGCTTTGATAAAAGAATTTATCTAACAATTTATTTCTAGAAGAGTTGAAAGCAGTGCATTCAAGTAAATAATGAAATTCGTCACAAGTAGAGGAGTTACACAGAGTACATTTATTGTTAGAAGTCTCTATATTATACCAAGAACCTGTTTCTACTGGAAGTCTATGGTTTCTTGTTCTAAATTTAATAATAAACTTTAAAAACTTAGAAGGTGTTTTCACAAGGTATTCTTCAAAACCAAATATTTCTTTAAACAATTTATAGTTACAACATTTACTAGATGTGTTTAGCAATGAGTGCCATTCTGTAATAAACAAATCAGATAGCTTTTGTCTAATACTAAGTGTAAGCCACTTGATGTTTGGAAAGTTATGGTTGTTCCAGATGTTCATCATGCCACATTTTGTAAGAATATTCTGTACACATCCATGGAAAAACATTTCTGACATTTTGATCACAGTTTATATAGTAATGCAGCATACAATTGTAAAGTTTATTTGATAATTTGTTACAAGAAGGTTGTGCTAACTTAGCCCAGTATGAGATAATTCTACATTCAATATCAATTGATAGGGGTTTCACACCAGCTTCACCATAAACAATACATGAGGCAGTACTCATCTTAAGACCAAGAACTATTTTTTAAGAATCGGAGCTGGACTTTTTCTAGTACATAATTATTTCCAAAACCCCAACATTCACAACCATATAACAATATAGGTTTAATCATCTTGTTAAACAAGTCAATTTGCATGTCTATTAGTAATTCCAAACTTTTACATTTACTAATAAGGTTATACATAGCGTTTGTAGCTTGTTTTGCAATATGACTTTTTCTCTTTGTAAAAAGAACCACATCTACTGAACAAAACACCTAAGTATTTGAATTCTGAAACTATCTCTAACAGTTCATCGCTATATGTAAATCTATAGTTCGGACATCTACCTCTAGAAAACACAATAATTTTTGTTTTAGAAATATTTACAGTAGGCTCCCATTTTTTACAATAATCAGCATAAACATTTAGTGCATTTAGTAGTTCAGATGCAGATTCAGATATTCAAATAGTATCGTCTGCGTACAATAAAGCAAATAGTTTAACAAACATTGATATATCACTGGGATCGGTGTAAGAACAATGAACACAGAGGCATTTGACGAAAATAAATTATGTAGATCATTTAGAAAAAGTGAAAATAAAAGCGGAAATAAATGTTCTCCTTGGCGTACCCCGATGCAACAGGTGAAATAATTATTTTTATACCATTAACTTTAACACATGATTTAGCATTTTCATATATATTCTTTACAACATTTAAAAATGTCCCTGAAATATTATATAAACCGAGTTTTGACCACAGGAACTGTCTGTCAATTTACCAACGTAGAGTTCGCCGCCCCAATGTCAAAATGTTATCTACGCCCCTGTACTTGTTAATCTTTAATTAAGGGTATTCGCTCCTTTCCCCCGAAACTCATTTTCTCACTCACTCTCAAGCCCGTCACCCGTTTAACCAAAACTCACTCACTCTCACACGCAAACGTTTAATATAATAAAGTGTCAAATTTATTAAATCAAATTGGTGCTGGAGAAAAACTTATGTTTACAACTGACGAAAATGGAGAAAAAAGGACTCTATATATATTTTGAGCTCAACTGGCCACTGATTGTACCAACGTATGAGTAACGTACCTCTAGCGTATGTCTAGCGTATTTATTCAGCGTATGCCTAGCGTATCCAGCGTATGCCTAGCGTATGATGAGCGTATGGGTAATGTATTATCTATACGCTCGCATACGCTGAAAAAAATTTAACATGTCCAAAAAATATTTTTAGCCTCTGCGTATAACAACGTTCACCGACGTATACCAGCGTATAAAGAACGTACACGACGTATGTCTAGCGTACCCCTAACGTATATCTGCATATACGAGCGTATAATCATACGCTGGCATACGCTGATGTCATACGCTGTAGTGTGACTGCACTTTTAGGTATGCTTTTTGTCTTACAACGCTCGCCAGAAAACAAGCGCTTTCCGCCGTATTTTTCTCCAGACCTGAGCTTTTTCCGACGCGTAATGGGGTGTCACAATGTCTGCATCTGTTGATCAGAACTGTACACATATTATTTTTCAACCATACCAAAGCAGTAAATCCTACTCCCGTATATATGAGGAACTGCCAAATATAAATATCCATGCATGTTAAAATATTACAGAAAAAAACGTATTTATTTTAAAATGTGGCCCCCACATTTTGCTTCGTTTGTTTATATTTCGGCTCGACTACGTTGGAACACTAAAATAGCTTGACTATTCATTCAGTTATAATAATTAAGATGTAACGCATCGGACTGAGATGTCAGAGGTTCCGGGAACGACGTCCGGATCTGACAGGGATATTTGTTTGCTTTTTTTGTTTTGTTGTTATGTTTCACATTTTTTGTAAAAAACAACAACATTACTTTTCATGAAATTTTGCAATTCATTTTGCAATGAAAAATGTAATGTCAGTATGTGACCGCTTATGAGGATATTAAGATACAGTCCAGGCATCTTTAAAGCAGCTGACCTCCAGAATATACTAGAAAATCAATAATCCAAAATATCTCTTCAAATACATAATTATAGTAGTTGTTAGAAATCAAAATAACGGTTAAAACCTATATATTTTCATATATTCTGCCATCGGGATATTCCTACTACATGTATACATAACGGCTACTGCGTTAATATCGATCTTGTCAACTTTCTGATTTGAATTAAATGTCAGCAATAAAATACTTCTCCACTGAACATAACTTGACCAGTATTTATCGTTATTTTTCATGTTTTAAGCATCTGAAGGTAAGCTGCTTTAAAGACCCATGTATCATATAAACTGTTCGCGTGTGTATTAGGCGTAAAAAAGTTGTTTGTTCCACTAACCCGACCGACCCTATTTTTTGTACCGGCCCTAAACTTTTATTTGGTGTTCGTCGGTGATTTTAGAGCAAAAATATGATTATCTGTACAAGAAATGTATGTTTCAGGCTCTAACGTACTTATTTTAAGTTAACATTTTTATGTTGTCGTATTCCACATGAATATGTGTTGCTAGTATTAACCTTTGATGCAGTGTTCTCACATTCATAACTGACTTATGGTTGTACGTCAAAAAAGTTAATGAAAAAAGTGTTAGTGGAAACAAACTTTTTTGTTTTGCCTTACAATGGTTTAAAGTTTCAAACTGCTGAACTATTAAATAATTTCTTTTTCAGAAATGCTTTGTAAATGAACTGTCTTATAAAAATCGCAATATTAATCAACTGGACTTTGATAAGGTGGCTACATTATAATAAAGGTATGTACATAGCGCTGTACTTCAGCATCACATCATCTTAAATTTACATGTTTAAAATACTATTGAAATGACAACATGTGCGCCATATTACTTGTAGCAAGGTAGGGTGATTTAATAACTAGATGACTGATAAAATTTAAATCATATCAATATATATATATACGTTTTTCAGATGCGGCAAAAAACGATTATATGGGTGTTGGTGGTTTTCGTCTGCAATGGCGTTATGTGCATACCCGGATTAACACGACTTTTTGACGTCAAAGGTTACAATAGTTATGCAATTAATAAGCAAATAGGACGAGACGTCAATGAAATCGGCGGCCTTCAAAATTACGAAAGCAACAATCTGGTCCGTGGCATCATTCACATTCAGGACGATAGCAGCGACAGACAGGGCCATGATGACAATTACATTCAGGCCGATAGCAGCAGTAGAAGGGGCCGCGAAGTCAACCACATTCAGGAAGAAGGCAGCGACAGACGGGGCCGCGACGTCAGCCACATTCAGGGCGGTGGCGACGACGGACGGGGCCGTGACGTCAACCACATTCAAGGCAATGACGACGACAGACGGGGCCGTGACGTCAACCACATTCAGGGCAATGACGACAACAGACGGGGCCGCGACGTTAGCCACATTCAGGGCGGTGGCGACGACAGACGGGGCCGCGACGTCAGCCACAT
>Ga0224511_10000316_pt1 | contig 21451 bp, 14 predicted proteins | sample SF_May12_sed_USG_2_FD_169988 | JGI IMG/M metagenome (GOLD analysis project Ga0224511, IMG submission 169988) | Sediment microbial communities from San Francisco Bay, California, United States - SF_May12_sed_USGS_8_1 | ecosystem: Environmental > Aquatic > Marine > Sediment | place: USA...
GCTAGATATTGAAAATCAAAATTCTGTAGTGTCTGTAACCATTAAAAATTTATGTTGCAATAGTTTTGTATTTTCTCATTTAGATTAGTATAAACCTTGTTTGGCTAATGGTTATCCATATAATGTCCCAAGTTGGCCAGAATTTGTAGTGGTACAAATTAACATGACTGAAAATTATTGGTTAGAAAAAGTTACAGACACTACAAAACGAGGAAAAACATGAAAATGTCTGTTTCTTGTGTAACACCATAGGGTGGAAATTATAGATAAAAACTATGCATATATGTACAAGAACTCATTTAAAATGATTAAGGATTGATATTTACTAAGTTCTGATATTATCTTTAAAGAAATATGGAATCTAAAATTTCACCATTTTTAGCAAGTGAGACTACTACATTGTACCAGCACCAATACCGTGTTTTAGCCGATTTACACTTCAATGGAGATATGGATATACATGTAATACACTATTTTTCTGATTCAAAATGGTAATGGTGAAGTTCTGTGTGTGGACTTAACCTACATTGTAGTGTATCATGTGTGCCTGTCTAATGTCTAAACATATGTGTGTGTTATGCCAGGTCCCTGCCAGGCAGGTCAAAGGTTCAATGCCGTGCAGTCAACATGCGAGGCCTGCGCAAGTGGATCGTACCAGAATGAAGCATTTATGTTCACGTGCAAGACTTGCCCTGCCAACAGACCCAGCTCCCCCGCAGGGTCGACTTCGGAGAACCAGTGTGTGGGTGAGTCAACACCGCCACTACCGCTTTCCCAACACTCATTGATGTAGCGACAGTCCGTTGCTGGACCATCCCAAATAACATTTGGTCTGACAAACGGCAGGAAATTACATAAGGTCATAATATACAACGTTGTTTGGGTTAATCAGGAGACTGAATCTTTTCTGTTATTGTTGGCTATGCGCACATGCAATCTTTGACGTAACACACTTGTCGGAGCGCCAGACATCATTTCAAGCATTCTGTCAATACATTAGTTATCAATGTATCTGATGTATCTGTATGTGAGAAATGTTCTCCATTAAGCTACAAACTGAATTAAATTTTAACAAGAATTTGAAATTTAATGTTTTTGTTTGAAGAATAAAACCTCTTGCACTTCTTTCAAGTGAAGATTTAATCATACAGTATTTTTTTTTCATTTTGTTACAGTGCTTAAAAATAACAGTGGGTGATTTGTATGTTTGTCGTGTGTGAAACCACTCTTATAATTTAATGCATCCACATGTTGGGGCTTAAGTTGAGCACTGTCACTTTGTGTAATTAGAGAACTCTAAAGGAGCATGACCACATCATACTTTTGATTTGTGAGCATATCTGTTATTTTTACTAACATACATTTTAGGCTGTGACACCCATTCAAATATATATGTCTATCTGGAGCTGAATGTACTGAAACACATTTAGTTTACCATTATATAAAGAATATTTCAAATGATAACTGAATTATTTCGGGTAATTCAATTGAAACAGAACTATTTTAAGTAACCATTTTTCCTGACTGCCGCGCCCTGTGTTGTCAGATTACTGTGCGGGTGTGACGCTGTGCTCACGGAACGCCACGTGTCGCCTCGACTCCACCAGTTCCCGTGGTTACTCCTGCTTCTGCCTCAACAACTACGTCGACTCCAGTCTGGGCATCCAGGGAAGCACCTGTCTCCGTAAGTATTGATTGAACTTGATTCACTTACTAAAACATATTTTGAATGAGCAGATTTATATTGAAAGGTAAGTAAGAGTAATTCATATTATTGTCATGTTGTTTATTGTTTATTGATTATTACTCAAAATGTTTCTTTTTCTACATAATTATTTTTAGTTGTTCATTTATATTATTAATTAAAAAGATTTACATTTGAAAGTTTTGCATGTATATAGTTGCGCACATGTACATTTGCAGACAAGTGTGACACGGGCTATTGTCAGAACAACGCTAGATGTTCCCGGGCCTCCACCGTGTCCTGCGAATGCTCAGAGTTCTACGAGGGAGACACCTGTGCCCAACGAAGACGTAAGCTCTAGTTTTCACCTCAAGATCATCACAACGCCACATTGAGGATGATTTACTATGTCCGACTACCTGAGTTAACATATTTAAGTATTCAGCCAGCAGTCATGGAGAGAATCCCTATACGCTTTAAGCTTTTGATTGAATCCACTCCCACTCTGTCTATGTCAGTTTCAATATGTACAGTTCTGCTAATTGATATGTTTCAACCCAACCCCTGTATAAAACTGCTGTTCAAACTTTACCCCTGTACTTGACTGTCTTTGTATGTGACTGCCTCTGTATGTGACATTCTCTGTATGTGACTGTCTCTTTACGTGACTGCCTCTGTACGTGACTGCCTCTGTACGTGACTGCCTCTGTATGTGACTGCCTCTGTATGTGACTGCCTCTGTATGTGACTGCCTCTATATGTGACTGCCTCTATATGTGACTGCCTCTGTATGTGACTGCCTCTGTATATGACTGCCTCTATATGTGACTGCCTCTATATGTGACTGCCTCTGTATATGACTGCCTCTATATGTGACTGCCTCTATATGTGACTGCCTCTGTATGTGACTGCCTCTGTACATGACTGCTGGTTATAGGTGCGGAGGACCTGGCTGACGACACGATGGATGTCGTGATTCCCGTCGCTATCGCCGTCGGGGGGTTGCTGCTCCTCCTCGGCCTTCTCCTCGTCTTCTGCCTCTGCTGGAGAAAGTCAGTACCCCTTGCCACCATCTTGCCTCATGCAGGAATTACAATTACACTTAGGAGCCTATAACTTTGTGCCAAGCATTGTTTATTCTATAGGACATTTTGCCTAAAATTATGATGTAATGGTTTTAAACTCTTTAGTTTGCTTAATGTGTGTATTTTTTGTAATGAATTACTCACTTAAATGTCTCACATGCAGTATTTTGACAGACTTCATTATCATAAACTACCTAGTACATGTAAATCTATGGACAATGCATGTGGATGCTTAAACTTGTCAGCGCCAACAAGAAGACCAAGCGTTCACCGCGCTACAGCGAGTTTAACGGTGACCGGATGGAGAAGACGAGCATGCATTCGTACGGCTACGCACCGTACGCCGCGGCGCCACCCCAGACCATGATGCTGGCGGCCTACCCCGAGATCCAGGGCTACAACCCGGCCTACCAACCAGGTACGCCATGGCCAATATGGTAGTCTGTGGGTGTCGTCACTTCACAGTGGCTTAGTACACTTTATATACATTGTGTTGTCTTAGTTTGTTTTATAGCACATCTATTTTAATCAGAAAACTATTGGCCATTTTCGATAACAAGTTTGATCATTTTTAGACTTATGCTATATAATAACTGTGCAAAATTTATATGTTATGTGAAAACATTTCTTTACACTTAACTGCCGTTTTTCTTTATCACTTGCATTAATGCTCACATGTCCTAGCATTAATGGAACTTATTTTGTATAATAATTGCCATAGTTCATGTAATAATCAGAAGCAAACATTTGCACTGTGTAATCTTTACACGTTTCTGTGAAAGTTTTCTAGTATTTGCTGGTATATACACTATGTGTGCTCTATATGTTTTCATGTGACATATCTAGTGATTACAGTACCATTGAGAGGTTTCTGTTAGGAGTAACATTGTCATTTTCATGTGTGCCACACATTGTATAACCAGCCTTCTAGTGTGATGTGTTTTATTCTACTCTTGATCATATTCCCTACAGGCATGTTCATTTACCAGTTAAATGAACATTTATGATGCCTCAATGTAAAAGCCTAAACTGACTGCGTTGGTTGACATGTGAGTTTGGTTTTCAGATGGGGAGTCCGTAGCGCGAGGTACTCTTCATGAATCTGTCAACCTTAGTGTACCATACTAACACAAGCACTCTATGGATCAAACCCTTGTATTACCCCAGACTGCAATGACATTACTAATACACTAAGCCATTTTAATGGCCATGCAATTCTCAAACAACACTAGCTTATTTTCCTTGCTGTTCAATTTTCTTGTGGCTATTGTTTTAATTTTAGTTAAAACTTTATAAGTTAATCAGTTATAATAAATAAAGAACTCATTTTAGACATAAAACATACTATTATTACATGTATTTAGTAGCCGTAGTGTTACAACTGACCCTTCACTCATTCAGATTAATCTACGTTTAAGACATTTACTGACAGTTGGGGCATTTTCGTTCTTTGAATGCATTTTAAGACTGGAATTCTTGGAAGATTGGAGCAGATTACTTAATCACTATTTAGAAACTGCCAGTAGTAGTAACAAGTATTTACAGAATAATTGTCACTAACATTTCTAAAATCACATTACAGTTGCAGTTGTGTGAATGCACATGTAGTTTCTTAAACCATAACAATACATTTGTCATAACAATTTCCTTTTCAGAACATTATATTTTCATCTTGCTATTGTCTCCATTGTAATTTATCCAAGGTCTACACAATTTAAATTCCATGCTAGTTAAATCTATTTGAGAATGAAACATTCTTAACATTATCATTTTATCACATAACTTTAAGAATTTCTTTTGTTTTTTAAAGCTCAATTAGTTTACACATACTTTAGTTATGATGCATGGGTGTGTGTTTTAGCTGCGTCAGCTTTCATTCTAAATACAAATTGTAGTGTTTTGAAGAAGTTTTAAATCAGAGCACCAGTTTTGCAGCAATTTGTTACATAAGTAGTTTATATTGTCAAGTAATGATAATGTTAAAGTACTAGGTGTGATACTGAAACATGTCCATGTACCATATAACGTGATGTTGGCTTGTTTCTGCAGCACGGCGGATGATGTAGCCAGGGTGGGTAGTTGGTAATGATGGCATGAAACAAGTGTACACTGGTGTTGGTCGCCTGTACCGTGAAGTTAGGGTTATAAATCATGTACATGTATACTGTTGGTTGATCAGGGGTATATCACACATCAGCAAAATGGAGGTCAGCTCGTCAGAGAAATCACTAAATTTCGATGGCTTGTTGCAAACAATATAAATTATATATAATAATTAATTTTTATATAAATTAAGGTAGTTACAAATGTTTTGCACCACGCCCCCAATTTGTAAAAAAACTATGCAAGTTATAACTAACCTGTTGATTTAATGATGTATGGAATTTAACGAACATTTCCTCAATCTGACTTTCCCTTTTACAATGTGGTCGATGTACATTTATTTACCATTCCAAGTTTAAAGACACCAGTGTATTTTTCCATGAATGTAACTTGTTCTTGGTAGTTTTACAGTTCTTTGCATTTTGTAACTCACCCTATAATGAATTGTAACTGATAACTGTAAAACAATGTATAAAGACCAAAGCATACCATACTTACTCCTACTATAGGGTTTTATGCAATATAATTCTATAAAAATATTGAGTCAGACAATTATGTAATATTTATTTGACATGGTTATTTAATAAAATATTTGCATTTATAATTTTACCTGCATTGATTTTTGGGTCGTAAGATCAGTTTTTGTTTAGCCATCTTCTCTACGATATTTTGTCAAATATTAGAGGGCCTTTCAGGAATATCCTGGTGTACCTGTATATTCAGTTATATAAAACATTTACGCTGGGACAGACCAACTGTGCTTCTCACAAATGTGTATGGTGACATGTAAATGTGGGCTTGTGTGTTTCCAGATTCAGCCATCTACCAAGCCTGAAGTGGGAGAGAAACTCCGTGTTGGGTCGGCAGCATTCAGCACTCAGGTCAACAACAGGGAACAATATGTAATGACTCGATAACGGGTTCACGGTCATTGGACAAGCAACGTAACACCGTCCCATGGTCACCAGCACCATTGATGCCACTGACGACAACATGCTTCTGTTACCATGTCAACAACATTCCTGTTACCATGCCAACAACATTCCTGTGTTACCATGCCAACAAGTGCTGAAGAAAGCTGCTGGTACATTGCTGCTTAATTTCACCATTATACCATGTCATATTGTACATAGTTAACCACATAGTCCTGTATGTATGAGAATGTATATACATTGGGTTGTAATCATTATAAGATGAGATTTAGATTTCTTACATATCATGACAGATATAGTACTTCTTGGTTTTGATACAAAACTATGCATTGTAATTTGTAATACTCATCTACATGTAGAAAGTATTGTTATGTAGTCGGACGCTATGTATTGTGTTATAAACACAAGTAATCCTTGTACAAGTATCAAGACAAGCGACTGTATTTTCTGTATGAATGGTCCTCTTGCCATAATTTGTATCCTGCCAAACTATTGTTTACTAATTTTGACCAGATTTTCAAATTCACAGTGTGTTGTGTTTGTCATGAGTCATGTCAATCACGTCTTAAAATACTCAAAATTGTGTTTCTCAAGATATAACAGCGATGTGTCTCCGAGTGATGAAGACTTCGTCTGCCACGAAATCCATGACATAGTGTGCAAGCACATTTTTTGTTTTTCACATCTTTAATTACATGTACTCTACTTGCGCAACTTGTTTTAACAAATAGATCTTCGTTTTGTGGCGATGCCATATATTTTTAAGAGTTTGAATATTGTTTTTTGCATTGTTTTGTCAATAGTTTTAGATCTAGTTGAATGAAAATATCTTGGATTAAACAAATGACATGCTTTTGTATGTTAAGTAATCAAATGATTTATATTTGCAATACAATATTATATATTATATACAATAAACTTTATCTTTTATAATTTGTTTTATATTAAGATGCAGTCACATGAGCTGACTTATACATTGTGTGACAGCCTGTTACTTTTGACCTTACGGCATGAAGGTTGATGGCAAATTGGTAGATGGCATAGTGCTAGAACCCATCATGCTTGATCCAGCACATAACAGAGAAGTGCATTACTAGTAAGCACATTACGGTAGAGTGAGCGCATAACACTATGGTGAGCGCATAACACTATGGTGAGCGCATAACACTATAGTGAGCGGATAACACTAGTGAGCGCATAACACTATAGTAGGTGCATAACACTATAGTGAGCACATAACACCATGGTGAGCGCATAACACTATAGTGAGCACATAACGCTATTGTAAGCACATAACACTGGTGAGCGCATAACGCTATAGTGAGCGCATAACACTATAGCGAGCGCATAACGCTATAGTGAGCGCATAACTCTATAGTGAGCACATAATGCTATAGTGAGTGCATAATGCTGTAGTGAGCGCATAACACTAGTGAGCGCATAATGCTATAGTGAGCGCATAACACTATAGTGAGCACATAACACTATAGTGAGCGCATAACACTATAGTGAGCGCATAACGCTATAGTGAGAACATGCTATAGTGAGTGCATAACACTATAGTGAGCGCATACGCTATAGTAAGCGCATAACACTTTAGTGAGCGCATTACGCTATAGTGAGCACATAATGCTATAGTGAGTGCATAACATTATAGTGAGCACATAATAACACTATAGTGAGCGCAAAACATTATAGTGAGCACATAATAACACTATAGCAGAACGCTAGAGTGGCTAACAATAGAGTGAGCCCTTGTAGCTCGAGTGGGTTTAGCTAGAGCGAGCACATAAAGCTACACCAGTTAATGCCAGAGTGGATGAATAGTGAGAAAGTGTATAGCACTAGAGTCCTTAAGGTTGGAGCAGTTGACGCTAGTGACCACATAACGATGGTGGGTGACACTAGAGTGAAGGCGTAACCATAAGCTGGTAACACTGGAGCAAGTGCATTCTGGTTCAACACTGTCAATGCCTAAACAATATCGACTTCCCCATCAAACTCTTGCAAACAGCTGCTCAAGCCTAACATTTAGTGGTTGGAATGAAGACCAAGATCAAAACCCTATTGTCGGCAGAAAGCTTACTAAGTTGGCAAATATGCAAAAATAGGTGTAAAAGTTAATCCATTAATGCCACAAAACATCCACATAGGCATACATAAAGGAAAACAAACACATTTTAAAGTAAATTCCTTACTCCACTATTTTATTTTGTGAGATGTAACATAGTTGTGAAAAGGTTCAATGAATCGAATTATAACCAAAAACAAATAAACACAGATCAACTGTTTTGTATAAATAAACAAATAAAGGCATTTCAGTTCAGCTTTGTCCTATCAATTCACATTACATAGATGTTAAAATAAATTTATAAATGATAACTGAAGAAATATACAATATGGGAAATCACACAATGACATGAAATCATTCAAGAGTGAGGCACCATGGGCCGAGTCCTGGTCTCTGCAGCCCTCTCCTACCAGGCTACCTGAAACATAGAGCTGTGTTGTACAATCAGATCTATGCTGAAATTTAAACCCGGCATCGATATTTAATTTCAAATTGAGATAAATAATTACACAGAATTACATTCAATGCTATGCTGTCATATGCATTACGTAAAACGCTTAAAAAAATTTTGTTAAATTAATTTAACAATACATTATGAGACAACAACCTGACGGGTGGCGTGGTGTTCACGGTGCAGTTTTGATGGCTGCGGCGACACTGCTGACGGCGGGCAGGTGGCTGTAGTCACGGATGAGGAAATTCCGACCCCTGGCCAGGCTCTGCAGCTCCCTCTCGTCAGTACCTGTAAACGCCCACAGAAGATCAAACTCGGGATTCACTCTTAGTCTATAATCAGCAAGCTTTTTTGAAATGCAACATAAACTGATATTCAGTATAAATGGTCATTTAGTGAAACCTAATTCTGCTTGAACTGAAAATGTTTTTATAGGACACAATATGCCCACAAAAATATGAGCTGGACACAGAATTGACTTGACCCCGAATGTAAGCCTGACCTTGAATTTTGTGGGCATCAAAATACCCATTCAGTAGTTTGTTACACATGACACAAAGTTTGGGCGAGGGGAGAATGGACAATGGAGGAGACAGGGCAAATCTATATCCCCTCCCAACATTGTGGGGGAATAAAATTTAACTTTAGACTAGATAGAATGTACACTGAACCTCTAAATCGAAAGCAAAACTTGTAGAAAACACTGCATCCTACCAATGGCTGTGATTTCCACCCCAATTTTTTTTAGTTCTGCTGCTTTCAGGATAGCGTAACCCTGGTAGTAAGACGACTCGTTGGTGATCAGCAGCAGCCGTTTGCCACACTTGGTGCGGGCGCCCCGACGGAACATCTCGGCGGCGCGGTGGAGGGCGAGGCCAGTGTGAACCTCACAGTTGGGGCTGGCCTGCAGCTTGTAGGTGAAGCAGGACACGAGGCTCTCCGAGGTGCCCCCCTCGGGCAGGTCCAGCAAGGTCTGCACACCCCGGGCGTACACCACCATACCCACGTGGCTCCCAGCTGGACTCACACCCAACCTGACATACACAACACGGCTTCACAAGTTGTGGATTAATAATCATCAAACAATTTTCAATTTAATCACTTTTATTACATAGATCTGATGAGTTAAAATGTGCTGTAATAGATACTTGCTTGAGATATTCCAAATATTTATTGTGTTTCATTACAAGTATTAAACATGTTTGCTGTTAGCCATGTGCAAACGAAGGATATAAACAAAGCAAGATCTGGGTCTAACAGAAGCATGTTATCCCTCACACAGAGGTCCCATACAACAAGTGGGTTTATGAGGTACACACCTGGAAACCAGGGCAACCAGGTAGTTCTGAAGGCTCTCAACATCTCTGCGGTCGGCATTGCTGGACATGTCCACAGCAATGATGACGTCAAGGCACGAGTCTGGACCATCAGGACCTAATAATCAAAATAATAATTATTATTGAAAATATCTTAAATATGCTGAATTAATTCATTAAAAATATTTTTTGATGCAGGATTGTGTCGCATTGTATTGATTTACACAATGCAATTTCTTTTTAGTTACAATGATGTAGAAAAAAGGAAGTTAAATATTTGTTTGCAATGGTTATGGTATTTCAATGGTTGCATGCTCAGATACAAAAAGTTCCATAATACTGCAGTAAGAACACGACCCCACCAGGTTTAGCACACTGGGCTGCAGATGTGGCCGTTGTTGTGGTGGTGGTGGTGCCGGTGGGGCAGGACACACACTGGGGGTCGGACAAACCCCGGTACCGTCCCTTGCCACACTCCACGCACGAGCGGTTCATTGGAACATACCAGTAACCAGCTCCACAGTCTCCTGGGAAACAAAACCCACAAGATTTGTTACCAACACCACATTATTAAGTGTTTGAAAAAAATAGTTTAGGACAAAAAGCCCAACATAAAAGGGGAACAAACAGAAATTGTTTTAAAATTAAAGGATTGCAACATGTTCTACCAAAGAAATAAAAAATTGCATTTCTTAACGCCCTCCCCCCATACCAAATACTAGAAAGCCATGCGTACCGGTTTGACAGGCGCTGACATGCGTGTTTTGAGTGGAGAGGGTGCGGCTGCCACTAGGACAGGCAATGCACGACTTCTGGTTCACGCTGCCCTGGTACGTGTTCACCGGGCACACCACACACATCCGCCGCTTCTCATCAAACCAGAAGCCAGCACGGCACCCAACTGTAGGATGAACTTCACTTGATCAAAACATCATTCAAACATTTTGTTCAATGTTAAAATCTGCATGCAAATTTTACATTACACTACAGTAACTAAATTATATTTTTACCGTTTATCAAGTCTTTAAAAGCAGGAAAACACGTTACAATTGACCGATCGACAAACCTCCCCTTCCCTGCTTCACAAAATTTACATAAATCTTATTAAAATATGAAAGTCATACCGCTCCATTAAAACATTGCTGACCTATTATCGGACTAGATGATAGGCGTAGATTATTTGTATAGGCTGGATTGACAAGTGATTACAAAAGAATGTTCTGACAAACCGGGTCTGTCAAGACGCCATTTTGGGCAGGCTGTCGATAGGCCAATTGCCTTCTACTTGACCATACGTACAGCATTTGTTGACTGTCTTAGCAGTAAGATCGAAGGTGAAGGGTTTATCAGGGGGACATGTGCGACACTGGGTGCCATGGACGAGGTAGGAGGTCCGGTACCGCCCCATGCCACACGGGGCGCACTCCATTGTGACCTTGTCAATGACCTCCCAGCCCGGGTCACACCAGCCTGCCATAGAAGATGCTCGTTATGGTACCTGTCCTGTCATACCCCAAAACATGTCAATCCCAGCATGCATTGCAGTACAAAAATCGCTTGTTGTCTAGCTTAGTTTAAGATGAGGGACCTTATTTGTTTTCACCAAATGATTATTACTTCATGCAGCAGTTGAAAGCAACCAGTTAAATCTAATCAGATTAAAGCAGCTAAACAAAAACAGATAAGGCTGCAAAAATGCAATTCAAAGTGCCAGTTACAGTACAAAACTAACTGCTCAAATAAATGCAATATAACAACAGATGAACAGGTTCAGCTTGTTTCAACACTGACCAACGTATCTAACAGAAAATGAAAGCTTCTATTGAAGGCTTGTCGAGCCCAAACTGCCTCTAACTGCTAATCAGTAGCAGGAAATTGACATAGATCTTCAAAGTCTAAACAATAAATAGGTTCTTGATTTGCAGTCTATATCTGAGGAATCTTAGACATTAACTTTAATAAAAGTAGAAGGCAGTTTTCATGTTTCCAGCCTAATAATCCTCCAACTGACCGGACTTGCAGTCCGTGATGTGGTCGTTGCCCTCGGTGGCGGTGTGGTAGGGTGGGGTACAGGGGATGCACTCGACCTGGCCCCACTCGTCCTGGTACTCACTGATCGGGCACAGTCTGCAGCTCCGATACGCGCTGTTGTAATACTGGCCGGGAGGGCAGTCCACTGGAAACCAAACACAATTTAATGGCTATACATACATACAGTAACTTTTTATAAAATTACTTTAAATATTTAAAAACATCTCATAGTTTAAAAAATAAACATTATGATTTAAATCAATTTACAGCTAAATAAATTCTTTATAGAAAACCAAACAACTGTTGACAATTTATTATTCACACAAGTACAAGTTAACTGTTGTGTTTGTAATAACATCGAGATAACAAATGTTAACCTACAGATACACTGTGTCCTGTCGGGACTGGAAATCCACCCGGTCCGACAGCTCTCACACTCCGACCCCATGTTCGCTGAGCGGTACATGCCCCTTGGACACTTCCGGCATTCATCCACAGAGTCCGCATGGACCCCTTCCGGCACCATCATACCTGGGGGGCAGTTCTCACATCTGTCGGCTTCCGTGTCTTTCCATTGGCCACGTTGACACCAGTTGCACATCTGTATGGCAGGGTTCCACTGCTCATCTATACTGCAGTTGGCTGCCAGCACAAACAAACAGCTCAGTGGCAGAAATTTTATTTAATGAGGGGAATTGACCGGTATGAAAAATGATGGGAGGGGAATTGTCCAAGTCAGAAAAAATTATGGTAGAGGAATTGTCTGCGTATCCTAAAATGACCAGAGGGGAATTTTCCTACATGGGACTTGTCTGGGAGGAAAATTTTCCTAGATGGGACTTGTCTGGGAGGGGAATTTTCCAAGATGGGACTTGTCTGGGAGGGGAACTGTCCGAATACCAAGTGCACACGCTTATACAAGCAACAATTTATCTACTAGATTTACATAATTTTTTATCCGTTCTTTATCAAATCACCACAGCTATAAGACCATGCCAGGGGTAATACTCATCCCCCTAGATGGACAGGATAGACAAGAAATATGTTCTTAATCTATCACACAAGACTACTTGAAGCTCAAATTTCTTTCATAAAAAACTGCTTAAACCTACAAGTTGTTTTACATGTATCCAATAATTATGTTCATTTAAACTTAATTAGACCCTTAACAGTGACAAGAAAAGTATTGAAAACTGTATTCAATTTTTTATGAACTTACAAAAAAAATAAAAATGAAACAATGCAACTTATTAACCGTTTTCCAACCTACCTTTGCATGAGAGCCTATCAGGCATACTGAGAGGCAGGTCAGGTGGGCACGGGTCACATTCGAACCTGTAGGGCTGGGGGTTGTAGAAGCCTTCCGCGCACGCCACACACGCCTGTAGACTTGTACTGTAGTACTGACCCGCGGCACACGACGCTGACACAGACAGGCAAGTATAACACAGCTTGCATACACAGGCTAACAAATTATACTGACACATTAAAAAAAAAGCAGAACTTAAGAGTTTACTTTTAAGTTTACAATAACTGTGAAAAACAGTTTTTTAAGAGAATGAGAAAGCGTACAAAAAGTTAATATTTATATTTAATTATGTAAATGAAAGAAAAAATGAACCAAGTACTTTTTTAGTGCTTGTAAAGTGTGTGGCTGTATTTGCTCATATTTCATTTTATTACAAATATTACAAAGAAAACTGACATAACTAAATTGAAATTTTCTATAAGGAGATTAATGAAATATTAAATGTTTTCCCTCCTTGATGGAGAGGAAAATTTTATCATTTTATATTTTGCCTAGTTATCATTTAATTGTTCAGTGGTGTGTTCAGCAAGGACTGTGGGTACTTACGGACACAGTCGTCCCTGTCTGTGGCAGCAATGGTGAGCGTGGTCATGTCTGGGCCGCACGACTGGCAGTCTGGGTGGACGTAGGCTGTCCGGTACTCTCCACGCTCGCAACTCACACACTGACCACCGCTGTCCTCATACCCGGATAGGCAACGCTCTGTAAACAAGGAAATTATACTGATGAGATCCAGTCATGGAAACAAGCTCTTTCAAGCATTTCTCAAAGCAAATGTGCAAGGGACTTTAAAGGCAAAACTTCTATGGACTGGTGGAATAACTAAGCAATTATTATACACTCAACACATTACACACATGCAACTGCTTTGACAGTGATACACTGCGCAAATGTGGTTGCCAATTACACTGTGTTAATGTGGTTACCACGGTTACACTGTGCTAATGTGGTTTGCCACCGTTACACTGTGCTAATGTGGTTGCCGTGGTTACACTGTGTTAATGTGGTTGCCACGGTTACACTGTGCTAATGTGGTTTGCCATGGTTACACTGTGCTGTTGTTGCCATGGTTCCACTGTGTTAATGTGGTTGCCGTGGTTACACTGTGTTAATGTGGTTGCCATATTACACTGTGCTAATGTGGTTGCCATGGTTACACTGTGATAATGTGGTTGCCATGGTTACACTGTGCTAATGTGGTTTGCCTTGTTACACTGTGTTAATGTGGTTGTCGAGGTGACACTGCTAATGTGGTTGCCGTGGTTACACTGTGCAGTTGTTGCTGTGGTTACACTGCGTTAATGTGGTTGTCGTGGTTACACTGTGTTAATGTGGTTTGCCACCGTTACACTGTGCTGTTGTTGCTGTGGTTACACTGTGTTAATGTGGTTGCCGTGGTTCCACTGTGTTAATGTGGTTGCCGCGGTTACACTGTGCTAATGTAGTTGCCATGGTTACACTGCTAATGTTGTTGTCGTGGTTACACTAAGCTAATATGGTTGTCATGGTTCCACTGTGTTAATGTGGTTGTCATGGTTCCACTGTGCTAATGTGGTTACCACGGTTGCACTGTGTTAATGTGGTTGTCAGTTACACTTCGCTATTGTGGTAGCAATGGTTACACAGTGCCTATGTTGTTGTTGCGGTTACACTATGCTAGTGTGGTTCCTGTGGTTACCCTGTACCATTGTGGTTGTCGTGGTTACCTGTGCAGTCACGCCAAGATGTTGATCCGGGGAGGGATGTGAGCCAGGGATCACAGTCGTCACAGCTGGTCATGGCAGGGAGGCTCTGGTACTTGCCAGCCTCACACAGGGTGCAGGAGCCCAGGGTGGCACTGTAGTAGCTGCCTGCTGGACAGTTGACTGAAACACACACAAGACATTCAGTGGAAGCTCAGGATATCCATCAAACTATAAATGATTGTTAAATGATATTAATTGCAATCTAAATACATAAATATTATAGTCAATATTAATAGCAAAAATGCCAAAACTGGAATATGAATATTAAATGGCGGAAATGAAACAGCATATTTTGTACAAAGTATAAAAACAATGATAAAATAAAGGCAAGCATGCTCACAGACGCAGTCGTCTACAGAGGTGCCGATGATAACCGTGGTCATGCCAGCGGGGCAGGCCTTACAGACATCATCAACTCCAGCCTGACGGTAAAACCCGGTCGCACACGCCTCACAGTCATCCCCCACCAGCTCCAGCCCAGACCCACACACGTCTGACAACACACAGCCATATACCATATATCATACATAATATAATGTGTCATAACTGATGCTGCAATTCATGTTGTACCAATCATGGGTTGTATGGCAAAAAAGATGGATATAAATTAAGCATTTGTTTAATATTAAATTATCTTAATAAGTGGTGCCAACAAGAACTGTTGCACATAACAAGAGCACTGGCTCCTGCTGTGAAGGTCTACTTACTGATACACATGTCTAGGGCACTGGCTCCTGCTGTGAAGGTCTACTTACTGATACATATGTCCAGGGCACTGGCCCCTGCTGTGAAGGTCTACTTACTGATACACATGTCCAGGGCACTGGCCCCTGATGTGAGAGTCTACTTACTGATACACATGTCCAGGGCACTGGCCCCTGTTGTGAATGTCTACTTACTGATACACATGTCCAGGGCACTGGCCCCTGTTGTGAAGGTCTACTTACTGATACACATGTCCAGGGCACTGGCCCCTGTTGTGAATGTCTACTTACTGATACACATGTCCAGGGCACTGGCCCCTGATGTGAGAGTCTACTTACTGATACACATGTCCAGGGCACTGGCCCCTGTTGTGAATGTCTACTTACTGATACACATGTCCAGGGCACTGGCCCCTGCTGTGAATGTCTACTTACTGATACACATGTCCAGGGCACTGGCCCCTGCTGTGAAGGTCTACTTACTGATACACATGTCCAGGGCACTGGCCCCTGATGTGAGAGTCTACTTACTGATACACATGTCCAGGGCACTGGCCCCTGATGTGAGAGTCTACTTACTGATACACATGTCCAGGGCACTGGCCCCTGCTGTGAAGGTCTACTTACTGATACACATGTCCAGGGCACTGGCCCCTGCTGTGAAGGTCTACTTACTAATACACATGTCCAGGACACTGGCCCCTGCTGTGAAGGTTTACTTACTGATACACATGTCCAGGGCACTGGCCCCTGCTGTGAAGGTCTACTTACTAATACACATGTCCAGGACACTGGCTCCTGCTGTGAAGGTCTACTTACTAATACACATGTCCAGGACACTGGCCCCTGCTGTGAAGGTCTACTTACTGATACACATGTCCAGGGCACTGGCCCCTGTTGTGAGGGTCTTGTGGCCAATAGGGCACTGGTTACAGTCGCCGTCCAGTCTCTCCTCATGTGGTTGGTACTCGTCCAGGGAGCAGTCAACACACTCAAGAGGGGGATCAGACCACTCTTCACCCGCCTCACAGTCCACTAGAGGAAATGCACATAGCATGGTAGGTGGTAGGGTTCAATTAAAATAATTTGTTCTTCATAAAAAATATCATAAACATGCATTCTTAATCATAATGTCTTCAAATTTATTTTTGAGCAATTAAACAAATGCAGCTGTTGGTTGAATTTTCACCTTCTTGTTAACCTTTTAAGACAATCTCATTAGCATTTAATTATGAGTAATTGCTGTAGAGGAAAATTTAGATGTCATTGATTGCCTTACAGACACAGGAGCTAGCTGCACCAGCGCCAGGTTGAACAGTCGTTGTTCCCAGAGGACATTCGATACACTGGTGGCTAGACTCGTACGTTCCCACGGGACATGGGACGCAGTCTGCTGCCGTGGATCCTCCCGCAGGCAGCACCTGTCCCATCTCCGGACACAGGTCTAGGGGAGCAAACAACCACAATGTTACATTAGCTCATCTCTACATAGGTGTTTGTGAGTGAAGACATGAATTTGGCGTTAATTTTCTTGTTTTGTTAGAATGGATGTTTTTGTCAATGTTTAAATGGTCTTTTACAACGTAATTCAAAGTTATCTTAGTTTCAACAACAAACTGTTTAGTAAAATTTTATTCTCCTTATTTCATATCATAAAACAAGGTATTTAAGTGATTTTAGAAACATTAAAACATTGAGGTCGTACCGACACATCCGTCCTCCTGGGCAGTCCCAGTGGACAGGGAGGTTTTCCCCGCCCCACACTGTATGCAGTGAAATTTGTCTGCCGAGGGTTGGAAGTAGCCAATCGGGCACTGCTCACAGGCATCCGTGTCCAGATTGTAGAAACTTCCCGCCGGGCAGTTTGCTGCACATACCATAGTTGTAATAAATATAAGCGTACACTTATGGTTAACAATTGCAAAGCAGATTTACAGCTGAACCTCGTGGATTCGAACACCGTTTATTCGAATTATTCAGTATTTCGAATAGATTTGTCTGGTCCTGTTTTTTATCCTTCTTATTTTAACTAGAAATTAACTCATTGAGCCGCATTGAAACATCCGAATTGTTCGGTATTTCGATTCCAAAATCTGGGTCCGAAAGTCATAATGTCAACATTTGAAGTCAATTTTTATTCAAAGTGTAAACTTTAAATTAGCATCTAGTTGATTGGCGCAGATGACACTTTAACATTTTAAGATATTTTTCGAACATCTGCCGTGACATGCAATTAACAAGCTTGGGTAAGCGTGGTGGTAATTGTTCTGTTTGTTTATCCCGCATGGGTGTGCGAAATTTTTTCGTGTCATTAAATTAGCGAATATTTTGTGTAAAGTGTAAGGGATGCATAAAAGGCGTTCATTTTAATGTTTCAATATCAGTTGTACATTTTTGTCATTTGGTTCTGCATGAAAGTGTTACTAAAATTGTCACAAACCAAATTGACAATCTGCTAGAGGCACTATTTTCAGAACGTGTTCAATAATGTAACTAATAAAAACACTAGACTTATCATATTTAGATTTTACTCGAAAGACGTCATTCGTATAACGTTACCTTATAACGTACCTTTTTCAACTCAAAATATTCTCGTTGGGTAAACACTGTCTGCAAACATTAATGCAGTGTTGACGAAATATGGATGTTCGTAATTTGTTAATTCAAAGCCTTACTATCTCAAAGTATTTAACGCGGTCCCGATGACTTCGGATCAACGAGGTTCAGCTGTACTTACAACATATTAGTTCTGCAGATAAAATACAACTGAGCTACATTCTATCTTACATAAAGACACAATGTTTTAGTAGCATTATGCTCTGTTTGGTATTATCACAAGTTTCTACGCCAGCCACTCACATCTACACTGGGAACTGGTGGCAGTGAACAACCCTGCAGCACATGCATCTGAAAACATAGGCAGAAACATCTTACAAATAAAAAATTAAACAGGGTTTAATTATTTCGCATAAAAAGGCCAAATCTTTTTCCTCCAGATATATTGTTTTCATACCAGCTTTTCTGAATAAAACAAATTAGTATCAGACATCTGGGGATTATAAAGATTACCAGTCAATCAGACCTGATAGTCGCTGTAGATTTATCGGTCTTAGAATTTAAATTGTGTTGTTTCAAAAGCTTTATGTCTGACTAGTTATTGCAAGACAACTACATGTAATGGTTTGACACAGGTATTTGTGAATATTTCCAAAGGTCAAGGGTGGCATAATGCTGATCACCCTTTTATCCATGCAACATTATGTACCTAAGCACTGATCCTCGCTGGTGGCTGTGTCGGTGGTGGTGAAGGTGTCAGGGTCGCAGGCGATACACAGGTTGTGGATGTCCCGGTCACGATAGAAGTTGTAGCCACACGGCACACAGTCATGGTCGTGCCATGTCTCACCGCTCAAACACGGGTCTATTGGAACAAAAAATTGGATCCACTAGGCTTGTTGCGTCATTTTATAACTATTGATGCAAAAAAAGTGTTTGCTGTCTAGTACCACACTTTCAAAAATTCGTGAAACACATTAAATAGCCGAGTTATGAGACAGTTTCACTAGAGAAATGTGATAAAACACAATCACAGACTCCAGCACTGGGGATATGTGATAAAACACAATCTGTTTTATTTTATTTAATCAACAAGACAAGCTGATGAAAGATGCCTACCAAAGCAGTCATCGAGGCTGTCAGCCCCCAGGGTGGGAGAAGGCAGGTAGGTGGTGTGCCCGGCCAGGCAGGCCACACATGAGCCCTTGTCTTCCTTGTCCTGGTAGAAGCCCTTGGCACATGCCGCACACTGAGTCCCGCTCCAGTAGGTACCCGCCGGACAGTCACCTGTATCATGCAACACCCGCAACGTGTAATACAATAGAACATGCAACACCCGCAACGTGTAATACAATAGAACATGCAACACCCACAATGTGTAATACAATAGTATGTGCAACACCCACAACATGTAATACAATAGAACATGCAACACCCGCAACGTGTAATACAATAGAACATGCAACACCCGCAACATGTAATACAATAGAACATGCAACACCCGCAATGTGTAATACAATAGAACATGCAACACCCGCAATGTGTAATACAATAGAACATGCAACACCCTCAATGTGTAATACAATAGAACATGCAACACCTTTAACATGGAATACAATAGAACATGCAACACCCTCAACATGGAATACAATAGAACATGCAACACCCTCAACATGGAATACAATAGAACATGCAACACCCTTAACATGGAATACAATAGAAAGAGAACTGAGACAGCATTTCAATTGTTTTTTCTTTTATGCGTCTTTAGATTTATAATTCAGACAAAAACATACATTTTATAATATCGAAACATAATAGGTAATAAACTTGTACGTGTAATGTCACAAAATATTGAGCTCCAAGTAAAGCGGACGTTTAGTAAATGTTTTTTAAATGTTTAATTTTAATTACTGATAACTTTTATTTATTTAAAAAAACAACTATAGATGTGGAGTAAGAATTCTGTAAGAACAGAAATATCGCATGTTACCATGGCACTGATTCGGGTCAGTTGCCCCGGTGAGGGGGAGGCCGGCAGAGTTGAGGGTGACCATGCCGGCGCCACACGCTGTGCAGGGGGAGGTGTGGGGCAGCGGGTTGTAGAAGCCGACGGCACACGGCACACACGCTCCCCCCACCCACTCCTCACCAACCGGGCACGGGGCTACAACACACACAGGACAGTGGCAGCCAACAATATCACACGAAGACAGTCGCGTTCACAATACCAGTCCATGCTTAATACACTTATTGCAGAAGACTGCAATTAATCTATTGCAGAAAGTATCATTGCATGATGCTCTATTTTAAGAAATCGCAAAAAAATGTCAGCCACAAATATAGTGAAATGCACAAAAATTATTATTCACTAAAATGATTACATTCATGCAACTGTAAGATTTTAGTTTTAAAAATAAATGAACATATTTCTGATAACTGATGTATTTAGTCTTCTTACTCAGTATTTTTTCGAAATAAACTCAAATTCAACACAACTGGGCTACTTACGGACACATTTGGTGGCATCCCCAGACCCGGAGTACAATGTGATTAGACCAGTGGGGCAGTCAACACACCGGGGAGACTCCGCGCTGTCCTTGTACGTGTTCTTACTGCATGGCACACAGTTGAAGTCGAACGTCAGCTCAAAACCATCAGGACATAGGTCTGAAACACAGATACATGTATTGTAGACAAAAATGGTGTTGAAAAATAAAAATTATGGTCCATTCCCATCAAAGCCTTTTTCCCTTTTTCTTCTTCATTTTTATCTCTGTGCTTAAAACGACATTTTAGCAACACGGAGTACATGTATAAAAATCAATAAAATAAGTAAAATATATCTCTTTTAGCCATTTTTCATTTATACCCTATGCATAAAACAATGGTTGCTGTAATGCATGGGTGATGACAGCTCGTATTAACGCATGAGTGTGCTAGTGTGGTTGCTGTAATGCGTGGGTGATGATAGCTCATATCAATGCATGAGTGTGCTAGTGTGGTTGCTGTAATGCGTGGGAGATGACAGCTCATATCAACGCATGAGTGTGCTTGTGTGGTTGCTGTAATGCGTGGGTGATGACAGCTCATATCAATGCATGAGTGTGATAGTGTGGTTGCTGTAATGCGTGGGAGATGACAGCTCATATCAACGCATGAGTGTGATAGTGTGGTTGCTGTAATGCGCGGGAGATGACAGCTCGTATCAACGCATGAGTGTGCTAGTGTGGTTGCTGTAATGCATGGGTGATGACAGCTCGTATTAATGCATGAGTGTGCTAGCGTGGTTGCTGTAATGAGTGTGCTAGCGTGGTTGCTGTAATGCATGGGAGATGACAGCTCGTATCAACGCATGAGTGTGCTAGCGTGGTTGCTGTAATGCATGGGTGATGACAGCTCGTATTAACGCATGAGTGTGCTAGTGTGGTTGCTGTAATGCATGGGTGATGACAGCTCGT
>Ga0224511_10000318_pt1 | contig 21427 bp, 15 predicted proteins | sample SF_May12_sed_USG_2_FD_169988 | JGI IMG/M metagenome (GOLD analysis project Ga0224511, IMG submission 169988) | Sediment microbial communities from San Francisco Bay, California, United States - SF_May12_sed_USGS_8_1 | ecosystem: Environmental > Aquatic > Marine > Sediment | place: USA...
AATGTAGAGACCTGCCATAAAAATGGAACTGTGTGATGTGAAGGCGTGACCTGATGCTGGTGAGCTAACCGAGCAGTTCTGGCTCACACCTATAGGACAGGCTCAACATCCAAACATCGCTTCGGTTGCTAAAACTCTTCTAACAATCTTCGGCAGCACCTACATCTGCGAATCGGCCTTCTCAACACTGACATTTATCAAATCAAAGCACAGATCAACCTTATCAGACAGTCACACTACAAATTTGTTGAGAACAGCTTTGTTGGATAAATGCAACACAGCTGCCATTACCAACTCAAAAACAAATATTCAACTCAGTCATTAGTAGTGACGCGACTCCCCATTCATCCTGTTTATGTCTGTCAAATATACATGCATACATACATAATTATGATTGCAATCAACAACACAAAATTGTGTAGCTTGCATGAAATGCATTTTGTGGTTAGCGGTTTGTGACATTCTGGACTGGACCCATGAGCTCACATATTCCAACATGTGGACCTAGGCAAAAAAGAGTTGGCCTCCCCTGTCCTAAGCTATTGCTTCACCCTAGCTCGAAATCTCCTAATATTATATACCTCAGTGGTTTATATGCTACGTAACCACCCTAATCACGATACACAGGCAACTTAAAAACTGTGAATCAACAAGTCACGATTGGTGATTCCAAATCGTTTTATTTTTAAAACTCATACAGAATCATATAATCAGTTATTTAAGTTAAAATTTGTATCAGTAGCAAGCAGTCAACTAAAGCACAATATCCTAGCCAAACTCGAGGTCAGCAATGTGCATCTCATTTCACCATCACGGATGCCGTTGACTGTTTCTGGCTTGTGATGGAAAGCCGTTGATGATTTACTCAGCTCTCAGTCTGTAGGAGCACCTTGGGTTGATAGTGACTAAAAAAGAGGCAAATTTATTTATAACATAGAAAATCCATAGCACAGTTTGCGTTTCCAAGATCAAATGTAAGCTTATCTGAAGATTAATCAGGGACATTAAAAATACAAATTGAGATCAAAACAGTGATAGCTACTATTGAATATATGGGACATGGGAACCTCAGGTAGCAGAGTGCTAGAATCATTCATAAGACAAGATAGCGGGATAGCTAAATGGCTAGAGACTTTGGCTCAAGAAGAAATGAACCTAAATTCAAATTCTAGTGATGCTGAGCACTCACCGTGAGAATGAGCTCGTCACATAATTCCGCTACTACTGAGCACCCACTGTGAGAATGAGCTCGCCACATAATTCCGGTACTACTGAGCACCCACTGTGAAATGAGCTCGTCACATAATTCCACTACTACTGAGCACCACTGTGAGAATGAACCTCGTCACATAATTCCTAGCTCCTACTGAGTACCCACTGTGAGAATGAGCTCATCACACAATTCCTAGTTTCCACCACCCCAACAAGCCCTAGGCTCAAGAGGTCCATTGAATACGATGACCAAGTGTCCGAGTAAATAAAAATGACTTGTGGAGGGGGATAACCTGGGGTCACTTACTTGGTGCGCAGTCATTGTAGAGATACACCCATCCAAGAACTTCAGTTCCCTTCACCACATGACAGTCGTCTTCATCCTTGACAAACTCGGACAGAAGCTCGCATCTCTTGCTGGACATCTGGTAGTTAACGGCGAAGCATCTGAGGTGAAGGTTACACTTCTGCAGACAGTCGGCTAGGGAATCCTCGTTGCTTGACTATAGGAAAAAATAAATATAAGAAATAATAATTTTGCGTCACGAAGACAGAACACATGTCGAAAGTGGTGCAGAAATTGACTTTCTGGGTCTGTCTGATTTAACTTGTTCCAGAGTGAGTCCTTAGGAGCCTTTCTACTTACACTAGTCACCCCCATAGACACTATGCGAGGAGCCTTTCTGCTTATACTAGTCACCCCCATAGACACTATGCGAGGAGCCTTTCTGCTTACACTAGTCACCCCCATAGACACTATGCGAGGAGCCTTTCTGCTTACACTAGTCACCCCTGTAGACACTATGCGAGGAGCCTTTCTGCTTATACTAATCACCCCCATAGACACTATGCATGAACATCCTTTATTTGAAAACACACACAGAAACTGGTGAGGACGTTGTGAGAGACAAAGTTTTATCCCCAATCTGGAAATCAAACCACAGCCCCCAATCCAAGGACCAAGAGATTAGCCTCCAAGGACCGGGAGATTAGCCAACTAACCCTTTGTCTGAGGCCCAGTATGTTATCCAATAAATTTCCCCATTAGGGATAGACGTGACCACCTGAAGCGGGAGATGTTTTTCTATGATGGCTGGTGACACTGTGTAAAGCTCAGGCTAACTTACTCTAACTACATTCAGCTCAGCAGCCTTGGTTGGCTTCAGGTCTCTATCTCCAGGGGACACATATCTGCACTCTGGCTCTGGAGCTGAAGAGAATAAATCAATCAGTAAAATAATAATAATACTACTAATAATAAAGAGGAGTTTAAACGAGTGACAACCACCCAGTTGCGGCTTAAAAACCGCCCAAAATGACCATCAATTGGGCATCAGCTTCCGGTGATCCAGCGGCAGAATTCCGATCCTGCATGCGCTATCTCTTCAGCATTAGGTACGCGGCAACCAATGACAATGCAGATTCGAATTTGTCGCTCTGCCAGGTTCGCCCTTGACCTAGACACCAGACACAGAAATCTCTCCAAAGTAAATAAAATTGCAGCTCTTATTGGACACTGCGCCTGTACCGCTTGGAAAAATAATGCGTACAGCGTCGGCTCATAGCGGCACTGTACCGCTGGACTGGCAGAAGTTGAAGCCCATGTAAACACCTTGCGGCGCCGCTCTCTGTGCCGCTTACCACTCATTAAATTCCTTTCAACGAAAACGATATTTTAGAACGGTATTTCCTTGTGTATCCGATTAACAACTAAGAATGAAATGACACCTAGACATCTTTAAATTTGTAGAAAAAATCTTCCGGCTAAACAGCTCTCAGTCAACTTCTGTCGAATACTTACGGTAGGTGGTTGGCTCCCTACAAATAACAAAAGTAGTCTTAAGGAAAAACTCAAAAATTCAATATAACTCCGTTCACTCCGACAATAACAGAAAGTGACTTAAAGTAAAGGTTGCCAGTGGTCATGTTGGAAAAAGGCGGCCATTCAACTTGTATCGGCGTGTTTTATCCCACCAAACTTCCAGTTTAAGTAGTAACTTCTGGGCTAATGGCTATTGAAGATCCCATAAATAAACACAATCAAGTTTCTCAAATCTTCTACATTTCTATTCTTTTTAGAATTTGTTAGTTTATCTACTTACTCAGTAGTTGTGGGCTCCTCAGTGGTCTCTGGGTAAGCCTAGAACAAAAAGAAACTTTGGTGAAATTTGTTGAATACAAAACCAGGCAACAAGCGGGATCACTCAGTAGTAGATCACCGGGCTTGCAACAATGAGAATCTGGGTTCGGAACCCAGTGAAGGTGGCCTACTGTTGCGAGTGTGAGCTCCTCACATAACTCTTAGCTTCAGCTGCTCCAACACGCCTCAGACTTTAAAGATTTATTAAATAGGATGGTCAAGGGTTTGCGCAAAACGTTATATATAAATACAGTCATATTCAGGAATTGGTTTACTGATCTTTCCGTGGTACAGTGCTCAATATGTTAGCATATAGAGCGTTATACTATCGTGTTGTGGAAGAAAACAAGACTACGTGTTTTATCGAGACAGGCTTGTTTCATGAATGACTTCACTCGTCAAAAGATATAAATATACTATATCTATATTTATATCTGCTGATGAGTGAAGTCATTCATGAAACAAGCCTGTCGAGATAAAACACAAAGTCTTGTTTTCTTTAACAATATGATAGTACTTTCATATTCATACATTATACGTAGATATACACTTACAGTTGTGGATGGTGGGCATACGGCCTTCACTCCTGTGCCGCAGTGGCCGTCATATCCAACTGGGTTAGATCCGCAGACGCATCGTCCAGTGTCAAGGTCGCAGATGGCAGCAGAGTCCTCACCATGGCACATGCGGTCAGAGGTACAGTGAACCTCTCCAACTGTAATACGGATACGCATGGTAAGATTGTAAGATCCTGGTGCTAGTCCTAGTCTTGCTGAGGAAGAAAATGAGTTCCTCACGTAGTTCCTAGCTTCTACCACCTCAAAAAGCTTCAGGCTTCAGCTTTAGGTTCGTTAAACAGGATGGCCGAGTGGCCCAGCAAGAAAAAGCTATCCGAGTCAAGTCAGACGTAATCTTACAGCGTGTGTCACATAGAGAAGGTAACTCTATGGGTGGACCTCCGTTATTTAACATTGCCATCCGGAAACAACGACGGAATTTCAAAATCAAAGTTTTTTGCCCATATCTACATGTAGGTGACAGTAGGAGACATACCTCCGAAGCAGGTGTTGACCATGTACGTCCATGAGCTAGCGATAGATCCGGTGATGACATGGCAGTCATCGGCATCGACAGCGCGGTCATTGAAGATGATACATGCTCCAGTAGCACGGTTGTAGTTGATACTGTAAAAATAATACCTTGAGTGTTATGTGAAAGTTCAGGGAGAGCACTCACAGAGTGTGGATAATGCATCAGGGGTCCCTGATTCGATTCATGGATTGGGCCCCGATTTGTACTTCACTCTCACTGGGATATGAACCCAGATTTTCACAGTTGTGAGCCCAGCGATCTACCACTGAGTCCTTCCCCTAACACCCGACTAGCGAAAAAGTTTTCTAAGCCCAAGCCTTCTTTGGTCTGAACGTTTTTGATTGCCAGTTCACCAGGAAACCTTCTGGTTTTCAAAAGCTAACCTGGCGCAGCGTGGGTTGGTGGAGCAGATTCTCTGGCAGACCTGTCGGCTGACTCTCTGTCTGGTCTCCTCAATCATGAGTCCCTCAATAAGCATATCAACTCTCTTCAGTGGAACGAGGCAACCTGAAAACCCGTCATGATTATGAGAGTGAAATATCGGCCAAAAAGAGATACACATGAACAGTGGCTTCAAGTCAATCATTTGGTGCATATATCGGTCACACCTTGGTACTCACTGGATGGATTTTCAATCAAGTCAATTATACCCCTGTGACATACTTAGAACGAGCCAAATACCCTGTGACAAATTTTGGATAAGCTCCTACATTTTATAGACAAACTAATACCCTCTGATATATTTTGTACAAGTCAATGCCCCAGTGAAAAGTTTTATCAGCCCTGCAAAATATGGCAAGTGACTAAAAATAGGCTAACATACTTTTGGGTGACAGGCCTTCAATTCAAAGGAAATACTGGTATCGGAAGGGGCTTTGTGTTCACTTACCATCATCGACTGGCACTGGTGTTGGTGGAACGGGGATGGAGGAACCACGGTCTCCCTTCTCTCCCTTCTCTCCCGGGGTTCCATTTCTACCTGGGAGTCCTGGCTCACCTGAAAAGATCAATCTGACATGTTAGTGGACTGAACCTGTGGAAGGCGAGGGAAACCACCTCAGTATTATCCCGTGACAGGTCAGTTCATGAGAAATCATGCTTTCCGGCAGAATACCTCATTTACCATTTACCAGTTGACTGAATGAGGTTACATGGAGTGATTGAATTAAGCTTGCAATTTTTGACCGATGGAATAATTTTGGATAAAACACATTATTCCAACGTCGATAATATACAGTAGTAAAATAAAGTAAATTGAGTTTGGTTAAAATAATTCTGGTTATTCTGATCGAATTTGATGAAATTGTCTTGATTGAAATAAATTATATCAAGATTGATACTACACAGTAGTAAATGTAATTGAGTTTAACCAGTGACATATGTCTAGAATCACATCATCGATTTCATGTTCGAAGAAATAATCACTTTGAATATAATTAAACTAACTACACGTAGTTGTTAGATCGGATTACCTAGGACTCGTAGGATCAAACTTAAGTAAGGTCTCTTTTTCATTTTATTGTTGTACTCAGGCACTTGGCCACCCTATTTATTAGATCTTCTAAGCTTGAGGCTTGTTGGGGTGGTAGGAGCTAAAGATTATGTGAGGAACTCATTCTCACTGCGGGCGCTCAGCATAACTAGGACTTGATTCCAGGATTTTTCGATCTTGGGCCCCCTATCCCTTGAGTGTAGAGGTATTGACTCCTTACCCGTGGCACCTGGTCGGCCATCGCGTCCGTTCAATCCATCCTCTCCATCGAGTCCCGGGTATCCCATTGAGCCCTGAGCTCCTGGCTCACCCTGCAAAAATATAATAATAATGTAAAAACTAAGGACAACTTACAACAGAAGATCCAGCTGACATAACCATTCTCTGAGGTACTCCGTCTGTCTAGTACTAGCTACTAGCTACTAGCCCTTGTTGAAGGCCATAAGTTACTTTTTTTACTCGGGCACTTGGCCAGTCTAGATTTCCTAAGCCCGAGACCCGTTAGAGCTCATTCTCACAGTGGGTGCTCCGTATGGCTAGGACTTGAACTCGGAATTTTATATCTTGGCCCAAAGATTATAGCCATTGAACTATCCAGCTATCCCACTAACTCTAGCACTCTAGTATATTACGAAAGTCAACGCAAATCCTCATAATAAAATCACTCTACAAAGTATTCTTGGAATTTGATTCAAAGTAAACACGCAAACTGGTTCACGCCCATTTAAATAAACTCCCCGATTTCAAAAAAATTAAGATAGAATCATAGTTAATTATTTTACCTTGCTTCCTGTCTCTCCCTGAGAACCTCTCTCTCCCTTCTGTCCCTGTGCACCTGGGTATCCATCACGTCCATTCAGGCCGGGCTCTCCCTTATAGCCAACACCATCAGCACCATCGGCACCTGGAGCTCCAGTAGCACCAATTGGACCTAAAAATCAGTATTTTCATATAGCTACTTCCTCCAACCTTAGTTAATGAAAACCTTACTGCTGTACTAGTTAATGAAAACTTTACTGCTGTACTAGTTAATGAAAACTTTGCATAACATTCGCACTGTTTACAAAACTTCATATGGCACATGAGTCTCAAAATGACTAGCTTGAGATGAAACACTGTAACTTTAACAGTGAATGTCTGTCAAGCGTGGACAACAGAAGACAAGCATGATTGTGGGGTTTGATTAGATAAATGGTGAAGCCTTAAATCTGAGATAATAATCAGTGATCTTCCTAAGACAAGAGAATAAATTAATCAGTCAACTGAGGATACGCGGTACTGCTAATCCACTTGATAAGATGGATTGATTTTACTGATCATTTTAATCCACCCAAGAAGGAGGAAACCGTATTGGTTAGTAGCTAACATCGCACTATAAAAAGCGTGTTCATGATCCAATGCACTAGTTTCGATACTGAAGAGTGAGGAATCATGGGCGAAAAAATATTTGAAGCTGAAGGTTTGCAACGCGAATCGAAGAGACGTTCAATGGTGATTCTGATTTGGGTACTTGTTGCGACTAATGTTTGTCTGATCAGTCTTATGATGACAGAATGGTTTTATCTTAATACCAGGATGGAAGGCAATGCTCAGGCTATCAGAGAAATTGAACGAAGGCTACTCGCGCAAATTGAATCAGGTAAAAAATAATTAAATAGATGCTAGAATAGACTTTTTGGACATGTTTGCTTTTTTACTGTTTTATACTCCCGCGCTTAGCTATTCTATTCACAGAACTGCTAAACCTAGGGCTTGTTGAAGCGGTAGGACTCGTGTGAGGAGCTCTTCCCGCAGTGGGTGCTCAGCATGGCTTCAACTCAGGATCTGTTGATCTTGAGTCAAGCGCTCGAGCCATTGAGCTACCCCACTATCCCACTATCCCTATGGTAGCCATTGAGCTACCCCACTATTGTTTAACTCGCTTATGCTTACAATCTAGAAGGAATTGATACGCGAGATTAGGATGGCAAGAAATAATTTCGTTCTGTTTGTTTCAGAAGACTCACCACTGAAAGCAGTTTTGGGACCTATACTCGGGCCATGCTAGGACAGAAAAAGCCAATACAGGGAGAGGCCAATGGTAAAATTTCAGATTTAAGTAATAATCAAATTTGAATCACAGATTGGTCAACAAATTTTGCATGACCATACTTCAACTATTCACGGAGTCAGTTTTATTTCCGAATTATTAATTAATAATGAATAAAGCTGAATTCTCTGCAACCATACAGGAACACTGCAATGGCTCAAGGCAAGAACAGATGAAACAAAATCTATGATAGTGGTCAGGTCACAATCAGTGCATTGACATAGAGATTAAGGAGGAATGCCTACCTGGTCTACCATCACGTCCATTGAGACCAGGTGCACCAGACTCTCCCTTGGCACCATTGTAACCATTCAGTCCTGGTTCCCCTTTAGATCCCTGAGCTCCTGGGTGTCCACTAGGTCCATTTCTACCTGGCAGGCCCTGAAAGGGAGAGAATAATTATATACACTTGTTGAATCTATAATCCAACTGAGAGAGAATGTATAAACTTATTAAGCCACAATTAGGTGGTGGCTCAGTTATTTTGAGACATGATAGAGAATATTTTAATTAAGAAACTATACGTTGAAAAGCAACGCAGTTGGCTTAGATAACAATTTTAATTGACCTATAGTCTGGTTTGGCAGCGGTAGCATACCTATCGATACGGTCTTGAATGCCAGCTGTACAGGTGTTATCAATAGTTCCAAATATCAAATTATGCCGTGATTCTTGCTAAAAGATATTATAAACTTACTGCCTGTCCAGCATCACCCTTATCTCCCTTGGCTCCATTAGCTCCTGGAATTCCATATCCTAAAATGATAAAGCGGATATACATGTGAACAGATATAGATGTATACATGCAAACGGATATACATGTGTATACATGTGAACAGATATACATGTATACGCGTTAACGGATATACATGTGTATACATGTGAACAGATATACATGTATTCGCGTTAACAAATATACATGTGTATACATGTGAACAGATATACATGTATACATGCAAACGGATATACATGTGTATACATGTGGACAGATATACATGTATACACGTTAACGGATATACATGTGTATACATGTGGACAGATATACATGTATACATGCAAACGGATATACAAGTGTATACATGTGAACAGATATACATGTATATGCGTAAATGGATATACATGGGGCAAAATAACAGTCGCATGATAAAAGGCCTAATGGTAACGTATGGAAGGAGAAGACATAGATACGGGACGGTGCAGGGAAGGCAGCAGCACTGAACAAACTGGCAGACAGTGCCAGGTAGGTTCATATAGGATGGAAGGGGAAGGGTTGGTGTGTTTAGACAGCTGAAGTTATTCCCACCTGTAGCTCCTCTCTCTCCCTTCTGTCCATCGAGACCATCGATTCCATGAAGACCTTGACGTCCATCTTCTCCATCCACTCCTGGTGCTCCTCTCTCACCCTTTTGTCCATCATAACCATCCTTTCCTGGCACACCATCACGTCCTGGGAATCCTCTATCACCTGTTATGATAAATGGTTGGATTTTATGTATTCATTCATTTGGGCACCTTTAACGGGGACCTCCTGGGCCTGAGGCTTCATGCAGAACCTTCTGCTCACCGTGGCTTTGATGAGAGCCAATGGTAACAAGTTTTTTTAACAGATTTTCTATCCGAAGAAGCCCCAGAAGCCGAGGATTTGGTTTAGAAAGGATGGTGGTGTAAAGCCAGAAAGTGGTGTCACCTGACTGGTGTAGATTTTTGCGAGTTTTCTTACCCTTTTGTCCTTGTCCTCCTGGGACTCCATCCTTTCCATCGGCACCATCATCTCCTGGGAGTCCAGGGAAACCGCGGTATCCAGTCTCTCCTCTATCTCCCTTGTGTCCTGGTGATCCAATTCCTGGAGATCCTGGGTATCCTGCAGGAATACATGTAATACTGGAACACATGTAATACTGTTACCACTTGATTCTTAGGCCGCCTCGAGTACATGCATTCACAAGTTATTTACTGTTCTGCACAGGAGCTTCAAGCACTTCGCCATCTTATCTAGTGGCCCCCTAAGCCTGAGGCTTGTTCTTGAGCAGAGATTACATATATGAGCAGACCATCCCCCCCAAGCACAGTGAGGGATGCGGCTCTTAATGGCTAGATCAGCTAGCACACCCTCCCTGCTCGCACAGTGAGGGACACAGCTGTTATCCATTTCTCCCCAGAACCTCAGCCGCTAGTGTAGGAGATCTTACCTCTCTCTCCCTTCTGTCCTGGGGTTCCTGGATATCCTGGAGCTCCTTGCGCTCCCTTTGCTCCGTGAAGTCCTGGCTCACCATCATCACCTAGAGAAAGTCATAAGGCCCGTCGGTTATAGAGATTTCTAGTTAGAACAGTAATTTCTTCATTGGCCCTTGGACAGGAAATGGATTGAACCATTTGGATTTTTAGCTGAATATCATCTGAAGCATTTTAGTACGCTTTGTTCTTTGTAATTGTTTCTATTACCAGCCACAGGGATCGTTGTTTTTCATATCATGTAAATCTACTGTTATTACTTCAAATCACTAGAAAATTTGGATGCAAAATCGTCAAACGATTAAAGGGTATGCATGTTGATTGATTCGGTGATTGAAATAATTAGAAAAATAAGGATTTTGCTTTAAATGTACTGAGGGAATTCTTTCAATTGCAACACAGGTGCAAGTTGGAATCAGTACTCAGTAGGTTAGGAAAAATTTTTCCAATCATAGGCCGATTAAGACATTCGAGACTCAACCTCTGTGTTATGCATAAATGACCTTGACATTTTCTAATAATTTACGAACTGAATGTTTCTTCAAGTTGAAGAGGAGGTAGGGTTAGATGTGAATGTACCCTTCCTGACAAAACTTTATTTATCTTACCATCATCTCCTTCAAATCCTCTTACTCCAGTAGATCCAGTGGCACCAGTAGCACCAGTTCGACCAACAGCTCCGTTGATACCTCTTGTTCCCATATTTCCCTTCTCTCCCTTCTGGCCTGGTGTTCCTAATTAACATAAGTCAAGACTAAGGACATGTATGGAAAAACCAAATCAGGAATCAACTGGTTCATCTTCATTGACACTACTTTTAGAGGTTATTTAATCTGTCAGCTTTGATACAAGCTTGCTCTCTTGTATTAGGGCAGGGGTTACGCAGAGAAACGCAGCTCATTAAAAACATTTCAACATCCCCTGCTTTTTTACTAAAGCGCAGACAGGACTTTGCTCGTTGTGAACTGTTATGTGTGCCTAAAACCATTGGTATCAACCCAGCGTGCTAGCCACTAAACCCAATATGCTATTCACTAAGCCCAGTGTGTTATCCACTAAGGCACAGCCTCATGTGTTACCTGGAACACCATATCCGGTGGGTCCGCGGGCTCCAGTAGCTCCAGTAGCTCCAGCGCCACCAGTCTCTCCCTTAGCCCCTGCTGGTCCTGGTGGTCCCATTGGTCCTGCAAAATATAATGTTACCATGACAGCTATGCTTTATAGTCACAATGTCACAAGTGCCACAATCATACTGTCTCAAAAGTAGCAGTCATAGTCACAGTTATTCAGTCGTGATCACTCCTGGTATTTTGCAGCAGCAACGACTGAACAATCACTGTGACTGTCACATATAAATGGGCGGAGTCACAACTATGGGATCAATACTGTCATATATAAATAAACACACTAGCAACTATAACACCACAGTGTGTCATGAACATAAGTCTCTTGTGATGGTCACAAGGCAAGGTCATTACTACCTGCATGTGAATTGGCCAATCCGGATAAGTGTCAAAGGATTAGATTAGAGTTCCTTTTGTATTGGGGGGGAGGGTAATGAAGAGCTATAAATCTTTCCAAACCATGTATGGAGCTGCACTAAAGCTCTATTCCAAGAAAAGGCTGACAGATAAGATCATCTTGTTTTACAAGGGTAGTGCCTCTGTATAAGCCAATGGCTTGTTTCTAGAATGACCCATTGCATGCCCCATAGATTGGGTACCCTAGAGGAGGATGTTATTGTGTTCTGGGAAAAAGGGATTCCTTACCGGCTGGTCCAGTGTATCCACGGAATCCGGACTCTCCCTTCTGTCCCTTCTGGCCATCAAGTCCTGGCAGACCTCTTGGTCCAACAGCACCTGGAGCTCCGTTATATCCGGTTCGCCCTTGAGGTCCTAAAAAGTAAGGAGAAAGGTGCATGTAAAATAAATGTATGGTGTAGATATTGTTTGGTGTACTTATACACCAGCAGGATATAATCGCAGACATGTATTGGTTTTGAGCAATATGATGGACCAGGTTGAGCCCTGTTTACAGAATGGTCCTCATCAATGGAGAGAGAAAAATGCATATAGATAGTTATGGTTGCATGATATGAGTAGGAGCATGTTTGAGATAGGAACTTTGCTTCAGGAGTGTTTTAGGGGATTGGGGTAGGAGTTAGGCCCATAAACATAATATATGATATATACACATTATGTGCCTATGGCTGCAGAACCATAAGAAACCTCACGGATTGTTATCCCGATTCAGGTGGGACTGGTCGGTTTACATCGCGAATTGCTGTTAAAAAATAAACATACCTGGTGGTCCTGCTGGTCCGACGACAGTCTCGCAGTCGCATGTAGACTCATGCTTGACGTGAATCAGAATGCTGGTGTAGTTATCAGAGTCAACATGAAGAGGTTTACCCCACCCTGAGGCTCCGTAGTCACCCCAGCCAGCGGCACCGTGTTCACCCCATGCTGCAGCACCGTCTTCACCCCAGGCGGCAGCACCTTCAGCTTCACGTCGGGCCCTCTCAGTGGGCATCTCGGTGATAACCTGTAATTTTACGATACACGTGATACTATAGGTGTTATGATATTATACTGGAAAAAACATAGGGATGGGGATGCTCTATGAAACGCACTTATGGATGGGTGGTGCATACAGCTAGTGGTTATGACTGAGTTCATTTCACTCTCTCTTTCATTTTACTGACTATCAGGGAAGAACCATGAAGAGGGAGTCCCAGCCATTCTACAAATGGGCCTCCAAAGTCTGAAACTATTGAATGGCAGGCTTGCCCATGACACCAAATCTTTGATTCCCTGATTGCCCCAAAAAGCTTTGTGCACTATCAGATGGTATAGAGCTGCCCTGCCCAAATACCAAACCACCCTAGAGTTATAAAGGGGGTGTGACTTTGCCTTTATATTGATCAATGATATAACAGAGCTATCTTCTAACTCTGGGGTTGATACATAGTAATGAGAATAATGTAATGATGTGGTAGATGTGGATACGTGTCTATAACAACATGCCCATAGCATGAACTCTAAGACATGTGACAGAAGCCCATAATAACTGGCATAGAGATTAACTAAGAATGGAGTCAATCATGTGTAGTGGAGGGATTAATCCGCACTGGTGATTGGTTCTAACCGGAGTCAATAAGGCGTTGAGGAGTTGGTTCATCGGAACTCAAAGCGTTGAGAGTGCTAAACAGTTTGAATAACGGACATCATATAATGCTTCTCATTAAGCCCCTTAATCTTCATACAGTGTTAATGGGTCCATCGTAGTAACCCCACCCCCCTCCCGTGTGATTAGAGGCAATCCTTCCTGTGTCCAGAAAATAACCCACGCGTGAGCTACACAAACGGCATATCAGATAGACAAGACCAGCTCTTTGTATACGGGTAGAATCAGTTGCTTGCAAGATGGACCACGCTGTGCCCATAAAGATTAGTTTATGGTTAGCCCTCCATGTGTTAATGCCACTATACGAACCCGACCATGTTAAAAGAGAAATTGTGTCAGCTTGTTTAAAGTTTAAATCCCGAACTCGGTGACCCGAAATCAGACTGACATTTCATTAGATCTTGCATTTCAAACAAATAACGAACTTAACTTCTGCAAGCCATTTTTTCACACAAGTGCTGTTATGTTGGACACACACTTTTTGAAGAACGAAATATATAGTTTTGTAGTTTTTGCTATCGATAGGTCACTAGGCTCTCTTTTTATTTCCAAGAATCTTATTTCTTATGCCCATATGTATCAAATAGGAGGAGAGCAACGCAGAGACATTCACAGCGAGCGGATGACTATAAGCCGATAGTTTGTTCCCAGCATGGCCCATGATGTGTCCCATAAAGATGGTTTCTCTCTTATTTGGGATAGAGGAATAACTCAATAGCTAGAGCACTTGGCTGGAAAGATCCTGAGTCCAAGTCCTAGTCATGCCGAGTGCCCATTGTAAGAATGAGCTCCTCACGTAATTCTTAGCTCTCACCACTCACGGATAGCTTAATTGGTAAAAAGTTTGGATCTGCATTCAAAGGAATGCAGGTTTGAGCCTCACTGCTGCCGGGGCGTCTTTCCTTGTACGAGCCTTTAGCAAACCTTTCACTCCTAATTGCTAGTGTGGCTTCCGGACACCACGGTAAAAATAATGGATGTCCCAACCAGTGGATAATTAGGGTCAAGATCACTTCACAGTTGACAAAAGATCCACCTCTCCCTTCTCATCAAGAGTAGCCGAATTCCCAGCGGGGACGTGTAAACAAATAGCTTAGGTTAACTGACTTCCAACCAGGAACCAGAGGAAGGCAACGGGGAAACCATCTCAGTGCTGCCCCACGACACCATGACAAGTCATGTCATGAGAAACTTGCCTTCAGGCAAAATATTTCATTTATCATTATTACCACTCCAACAAGCCTCAGGTTTTGAAGGTCCGTTAAATAGGACGGCCAAGCGCCGGAGTAGAACAATAAAAAGACCACACAATAATAAGCCCCAGGCTTAGGAGGTTCATAAAATGGAATGGCCAGGGGCAGGAATGTTATGTTAAGGTAAAATGCTTACGGCTTTGTCGAATTTCTCTTCATCCAATCTCTTGACGTCCATCTGCAGGGAGTGAAGATCCTGCTTGATGCCGACAAGTACGACAGTCATGACACATCCTGCTGCCACGATGATGACTGCTGACACAACCGGCAGCAGGCACCATGCGGTTCCACGAGTACGCTCTGATTTCTCAGCCATGATAGTCACTATCTGAACAAATAAAATGACAGTTACTTTTTAAATTAAAAGAAGTTTTCTTTCAACTTGTATACCGTTTGAAATAGATATGCCACTACACGCATCTTTCTTGTTACATTCAATATCATATTGCGTGTTCTCTCTAAATACCTTAGACATAACAAAGAACCAAAGACCTTTTTAAGAGTTAGAATGTTATAATATTTACAGTAGTAGTCTGACAACAAGTATATGGGAATGATTATCAAACATGGCGGGGTGACCTTGCCAGGCCACTATGATTTTTGGACCTGCGAGTTTGAAAAATCTTTATCATCTTTGCCTTGTTGCAATATTATCCATGTAAAATAAGATTATCCTAGGAGACACATGCAAATAATTATTTGAAAGTGACCTGGGTGTGTGTAGATTGAGGGTAACCAAGTTAATGGTAGACATGTACAGTAAATTGGTGGCTACTTTGATGTCCCCAGCATATACTCAGAGAAACTAGTGATATCGTACATGTACATGTAGCAAGCACTTGCTCAGAGAAATAAAAGATAATGTTATCATATATGTAACAAGCCCTTGCCCATGGAAACTAAAGACATTTTGGTGTAACAAGCATCTGCTCAGAGAGACTAGAGAAAGTTTCGTGTACATGTAACAAACATTGGCTCAAAGAAATTAGAGATCATTTTGAAGTGACAAGCACCTGCTCAGTGGGGTCACAAGTAAAACTTACCAAAGGATGAATGGAGACAGGAGGGAGAGAATGTGCTCAAACTCTCCTGTACGATGTGAACATGTACACCGCAGCTTATATATCCATGCACCAGCTGTCATTATCAGCATCATTAGGCTGGAGAAGATAACCTAGATGCCCGGTTAGCATCCAAATTTAACCCCTATAGAATATCACCGGAGCGGGGCGCCATGGCTAGCTCAGACCATATAAAGCAGACGGGGACTAATTAATGGCTTGCTATATCTCAGTTTCCAACCCGGTCTAGCAGAAAAATTGGACCGGGATTTTGACTGTAGACATTGGGTGGGTGGGTGGCTTCACTACACTGGATGCCAACCTGGGTGCAAGGCCAGAAATATCCCCTATGCAGAGTCGAAGTTGCCCATAGCACATTTGGTTAACACCAATGTTTTGCACCTGTTTGTGATGAATGGACCTGGCTCGGATGAAATGGACCAATACGCTGTTGACTGTTGAGCTAGAAAAGTCTTAATTAAGGGCATAATGTAGCTGTGAGAGAGTGATTATCGAAACTGGGGGTGTGAAAGGATGGATTAGTGGATAGTACCTAGGGCTCAGGGTTCCTAGTACAACTTCTTCATCTGGTACCGCTTTCAATGCCACCAGATTTGGATCACAGCATTGAATAGAAGAGGTTTGCGCAACGAGGGCCCGCTGAAAACAAGCCATTAGCTTAGTAGGACTATCCGTCTAAAGAGTATGTACCCTGTTGAATAAAGGGAGAAAGATGGCATGTGAAATTCAACTAGATTTTTAAAGTTGTCACTGATTCTGGCCAAATAATTATTTTTAGGGGTACAATCCAAAAAAGATCTGCAATACTGGAAAAGTTAGAATCCTCTCACCTTTTATGCATGGGGAGGAGCTGTGCAGAAACTCCTATAAAGATTTCATACAGGGAATGGAAAGCAAATGAATTGATGTTGAAGAAAGCTCCCGTTGGGCCACAAGAGATCAACCATTAAGGAGCACAAACTGAAACTCTACGGACACACTTCTCCCTATAAGATTCTGGGAAAAGCCCTGATGGAATTAAGGCACAGATGCGGGTAGCATAATTCCTGGACCGCCAACATCAAACTCATATGTCAGTGGCAGTTCTTTAGCCAATGACTACAGACCGGCAGCGCTGGCAACAGATAATGAATGACCCAGGCCTGAGTTCTTCTGTACACCTACAGCAGTATTACACGGGATAACAGTCAAGTAAATTTTAAAAAATGTAGAACTCGACTGAATGGTCTGATCATTAAGACTGCGATAGCGGGGCAGCTCAAGGGTAGAGCATTGGGTTTGCAGCCGCAAAAACCTGCATCGATGTCTTGCAATGCGTCACCAGAGGGCTCTGAGAAGTCATGTATAGGGGTCTATATTAGCTTCTACTTGACCTGAGTTCAGAGAGTTGTTTTTAGGGAGAAGCCGGGACTTAGTGGGTAGCGCATTTGACCTTGGACCAGGTGGCTGGGTTCGATACCAATTTTGTGTGTCACTTGGGGCTTTCTTCCATAATAAAGAGGCCCACCCACAGAGTACTATGTCTATGGAGCAAACCATGCTCGATTCCGAAAAAAACCATCGGCTTAGTGATGCCATCCATGAAAAAAAAAGATGATCTGATCTTATATTATGGTAGACAACAGAATGTGAAAGCGAGTGAAACCATATATAGTTTAAGATGGCAGCATGCAAAATCATGCTTTTCACAGAGAGGCAGATTGATAAAAATAACTATAACTCATGACTCATAACTCATAACTCGTTATCTCGTAAACGCCGAGAACTGATCAAATCAAAGGAGAGTGAATTTAAATCTCCATTGTTACTGAATGACTCCATCCACTGAGTTGGATTTTTTAAGGAATTTGGGGAAACATATATTAGTGTTGAACTCGAAATGCCCTCTATGTTTGGGGCCTGCTGAAAGCCTGCTTGGCAACACCCAAGCAGCTCATTTTACCAGAGTTGATGTAATGAGGTGTCACTCGGCTGAAATGACCCAGCGCTGCATTAATGTTACTCTCTTTAGGAAAAGCCATGGCTCCACAGATTAGAGAACTTCCTCACGGTAGTCTGCCCAAATGTCAAAGAGTTGGACACAGAAGAATCAATGAGGTGTCTCTTAGTGCTAACTACCCCAGGGGTGGACGAGTCACCCTGTATTCTGGGTACGTTGTCACCGGGCTGGTAAAGTGATATATACGTCATGCACGTAATTAGTAATTTAGCCTCATGTTCCTAGCTCACTACAGCGCTTGGTTTGAGCTTGAGGTACCATATCTTGTAGTTAGAAGCACCCTACGTGATAGCCGATAGTGGTGTAGTTCCAATGATATCAAAACTGGCTTCTGTAGAGTAACGCGGTGATTTAGCGGTTACCTTACAAAGGTGCCTCGTTAGGTGCAACTTCTAGCGTGGCCTTTCCTCGCTTTTTCACACCGATCAGATTTGCATAGAATAAAGAAGGTCGTCCATACGGGGGCACGCCTAGTGATGTTTGGACAATCTTATCAAAGGTCCATCAATTATGTTCAGTGCGGAGAAATTTAAATAACCCAATGGAAGAAATTTTTTGAAGACGCACCATTTTGCAAGTCGGGTAAATAATTAAGCTAATAGGCCTACTATTAGAAGAATGATGGGTGGCCACCTTACCAAAGTTATTGGATAAAAAATAACCTACTGATTATAGTGGTTACTACAGGAAATGCTGTGTAGTGACCTATGAAGTCACATTATGGCATTGCACTGTGGTGATTGAGGGATTAGCTCAGAACCTGGGTTACCGAACCAATCCTCGAAAGGTTCGGAGTCCAGTAGACATGATAGCTTAATAGAGGGAGCCAGATGTTAGGAACTCTCTAACCAATAATGTTTGGCCTTTAGATTGAAGGAGACCCACACAAAGGGTAACGTTCTGCGCGCGACAATCCATGGACCCGGTGAGCACAAACCGTTGGCTTAGTAATCTTAGATGTAGATAGAATCCCTAAGCTGTAAGATTTACCGAGTGGTCACGTTCTGAGTACGGTTGAGAGTCGGTTAGATAAGAATAATTATCGACTAATTTTATTTTCACTAATTTCAGCATTTAAACATTAGAATTCGACACTTTGTATGCAATAGCCCAGTATCAGTTACTACCAATGACAACGGTAGGTCATAATGTTTAGTATTAAACTGAGCAATAAGTGCCAGTGAATAAATATTGTGTATAACTGTATAGGGTATAGAACGATGTCAGCGAGTCTGAACCTCTGTCCCGTGTGATCCACGTCAGCATGCAGGGAAAGTTCTGCAAAAGGGAAAAAATATTCGTTTCTTAATCCGGCAGATACCAAATATAATGGGCATCAATCCGGCAGATACCAAATATAATGGGTATCAATCCGGCAGATACCAAATATAATGGGTATCAATTAAAGAATAGGAGCTAATTTGACATGGAAACACACAGTCAAAGAGCATGGGATTGCATTGGAATTGCCAGGTCCTACAAAGCCACTTAAGCTACTACTATCCGAGTACGTACAAATACATGTAGTTAGTAACGCACAATGATTATTGTGTAAGGAGCACTGGGTAATACCGGGAGCAGACAGTAGTAGCCCGAGCAGCATATTCGGCTTTGGACCAGGTGACCCGGATTCGATTACAAGTTTGTGTGTCACTTTGTGCTTTCTCCCTCAACAGATTCGAATTGTTTTCTTTCACGTATGGCAAAGCTGCCGGGTCAGATACTTATTTTTACCAGTTACAGATTAGCACGGAGCACCAGGTGCGGGTCAGTATCAATGCTCCAGGTTGGGGTGAGTCAACCCGAGTCATTTTACACATCACCCGCTGAAACTGGGCTAATCTCATCGAAAAGGGAGAGGTGGATCTTTAACAACCGTGGACTGATCCTGACTCTAATTATCCAATGATTGGGACCTCCATTATTTTTACCGTGGTGTTCCGAAGCCATACTAGCAACTTGGAGTGAGAGGCAGGGGTATCAACGAGGGAATTGGCCTACTGAGTCTTTGACTCAGCGTTTCCCAAGGGGACTTTTTGCTTGCACTTGTGTGTGAGAAGGTAACTCCATGGGTAGGTCTACTTCGCAATCTGAAACCGGGAATTGAACCAAGGACTCCTTGGACCAGGGTCATTAGGTGCATTTGCGTGTTCGGGTTTTTCGCGACCGAAATCCATTTCGGTCGCTCGACTGCTCAAGAGCGCGACCCATTACTACGTTGAGATAACGAATCGCGAACGACCGTTCGGCTCTAACCGATGAGTTAAGGTTGGGAGAGGATCACTCTGATCCGATCAAAGTCCATTCTGAACTCAACAGCTTTTCCTCACCGCGACCGTGTGTTCACAACCAAAATTTATGAAAAAATTTCGGTCGCGAGCGCGCGAATCCACCTAATATCTACTAACCTGTCATAATTTCACCTTAGCATTGTCTTAGCGTGATACTGGGAGAAGCGATAGGACAGTTTTCATGAATCATTGCATTAACCTGCTGTATTACCTACTGTATACGCTGCAGGATGTTATAGATATAAAACCGTGATCTTTTTATGTCTATGAGCAATACCAACTGATCCTCATATTTGATTTGAAAATTTTATTCTACACAGATAACTTAAATATGACAATACGACTTTTTTACATTAATGTTCATGTAAATCAGAAAGCCAACAGCAGGCACCAGAAACACAGCCGGGTAACCAGTCGGAGTCAAAATCTAGGGTATGAAAGCTATAATATTGTCAGGTGGATGACGATTTGATTCTTTTAAAGATGCCAATTGACCTTTTTGTGTTCCCATATCCATTAGTGTCAACCATGTCATTCCAAATATAGTGACGCCAATTGGCAATATTTTTCAGGATTTTCTGAACTCCATCCGACTTTATTAACCTGAATTTGATTTCTTCATAAAAAAATCTTGGTCAATGTCACTTGTTGCTGCCGGTAAATGAACTGACAAATGACTGACAGATTTTAACAATAAAATGTTATTTATTGGAACAAAAGGAAACGAATCTTCCGAAAATCCTGCTGCTCCCATGAAGAAAGTTTTCCACTTTATAGAGGGTTTTCCCCACAATGGGTACAGATTTGTTAGTGTAAAGAACCTGAAGTGTACAGCGGTGTTTTCAAACCGTTGGCCTTGCTTGGGAGTGTGACGCTGGATTTTGAACTGGACTGTCTATTAGATTTCATTCCTAGCATCTGCTTTTGTTTGACTAGATAGAATCTTTGACTTTTATGAAAAAAAACCCTATGGTCTTATTTCCATTACCCATGTAAAATACAATTTTCAAAACCAGAATCTAGTCAAACCCCATCAAACCATTTCATTCATCTAAGGTTGAGATGAGCTTGCTGGCAGCCGCTCACCCAGGGTCTCAGATCCTGGACAATGTCAGGGGGTACGCAAATACCATGGCTACTGAGTCTTCGACTCCGCAGTAGGGGGCTTTCCGCTTGTACATCAAAGAGAAGGCGACTCTACATGTGGGCCCTTTACCTACTGCTTCCATCCGAATCAGACGACAGTGAAACACAAAATGGAGCCCAAATCGGACATCAAACCACAGTCTCATATAATTCTAAGCCCAGTGAGCTATCCACTTAGCCCAGTGAGCTATCCACTTGGCCCAGTGAGCTATC
>Ga0224511_10000319_pt1 | contig 21423 bp, 11 predicted proteins | sample SF_May12_sed_USG_2_FD_169988 | JGI IMG/M metagenome (GOLD analysis project Ga0224511, IMG submission 169988) | Sediment microbial communities from San Francisco Bay, California, United States - SF_May12_sed_USGS_8_1 | ecosystem: Environmental > Aquatic > Marine > Sediment | place: USA...
GTATTTTAAGTTGGTTACACACTGCGCATGTCGAACATACGTTGTTAAAAATGTAGGAAGCGCTTTTGCCATGCTGATTTACCTTACTTAGAATCAATACTATTTTAATTAACATGACCATTGTTTGGCTTGTAGAACATCTGTTTACTAAAAAGGTAATACGTTTAACGGCCTTAAAATATAAACAAATACAAGTACCGTTGTCTATAAAACTGGTATGAATATTCGCATTTGGTGAACGGGAAGGCTTGGGTCTGATAAGTGTCAATGACAATGTCTTTATAAGTAAGGTGGTCAACTTGATCGCATACAGTCGGTTTTTAAAGCTTGAAAATCAATCAAACGAGTAACTATGGCACACATTGTTTTTCAGGAATGAACTAACACCGTGAAAAAATAAACGAAACTGTGATTCAAAATTTGTTAAAATTATTCTCTTAACGTGCGATACTAAATTATATTTTTGTTATCTGTTTAGATTAAATAAAACTGCAGCTGCAAGGTATATAAAATCTAATTTTTAATTCACTTTCAAACATTTTAACTAAGTATTATTACTTGGTTTGCTTACCTCATCGGCTTAACTGCATACTTATAATTTATACATGTACATAACGTGTATGTTATGACACAAAGTTTGATCGTTCGAGTATCTAAAAACCTTAAAAATGTTCGTGCTCAGTTGTTGATGTTGGCATTTGTGTTATGAAAACCTTCAACTTTACTATGTTTAGCGTATTTTATTGTTTACTAAGTTTTCAAAGACGTTTTTGCATTTAAAAATGTGTCATTACCACCATTACATATCCACTTCCTTGTTAAAACGTTTGTTTATCTGTTTGTTTAATTGACTTATATATTAGCATTAACCGTATGAACGGATAAAATGCGAGCTTTACCAATTGAGCACAACTAGCTCACTACAACTTATTCTGCGTTCATAACCTTAGGCATGCCATATCCACATCCAAAACAAACGAGCATTCATTCGTGGCATACGTTTTTTGTGAGTGTCTAAGTCATGTTTAATAAAAATGAATGACGTCTCAAGCAGTCTAGACGGGTATATATCCTACAGTTGAGAAATAAGTTAAGTGAACAGAATGATGGAAACATACGTTTGAATCGAAAACACATTAATCACAAGAAGGTAGTGTTTAATGAAATGCTCGGAGGAAGTGTGAACAATGTTATATTCTGATATTTGAAAAGTTGCATTTTTGTCATTCAACTTTCTTTTGATTTAAATTTACAAATGTTAATGTTTTCAGAGGTATATTTGTAGCAGAAAAGAATATACGGTACCGAATATTCAAATGACATTTTTTACATTTACAGTTCAGATATATTTGTAGAGTACATAGGCATTAAAAATATCAACTAACTATATATGTTTAAACAACGTGCAATATGACATTCATGGTTGGAAATACACACTTACATTTGTAATAATTATAATTTGTAATTATATATACAATTATTTCTAACCAAAGGCACATATACTTCCAATGACTAGTACGTCCTGACTCAAACATTAGTTGGCAAGTACAAACTCTTGGCTACATAGCAACGCGAAGACAAACTGAAAGTGACTTTAATGCGAAAGAGTTGCTCATTACTAAATCTTGAATCGTGCTGCTGATCGGGCATGTTTGTTTTACGTGTACGTGCGTTTTGTTTGTTCTAAAAAGCAAAGCATACACTAAGAATCATTCGAAATGTTATACAGATTCTTAAGACACGTTCGAGTCAAGTGCTAGGGTAGTTAGTTAAATACTTCACTGACGTACCCTACCAGTGGACAGCCCTTGCGAATGGCTACAAGCCAATGCCCGGTCTTGGGCCGTCACAAGTTTTCCTTCTTGGTGTACGTTGGACGCAAAGTTGGTACCCAGGCCTATATGTGGGCTCCGGATGGTCAACCTTAACCCTAACCAGCCCCTAACGGACCCTACCAGTAGACAGCCCTTGGGTAGGGCTACAAGCTAGTACCCGGTTTTGTGCCGTCACAAGTCATCCTTCTTGGTGTAAATTGGACCCAAAGTTGGTACAATAGCCTATAGGCCATATAGGACCCCAAGTTTGACCTTCAAGTGTGACCTTGACCGTAAGCTGGCAAAAAATCCTTCCATAAGTATAGGATTTATAGAGCGGACATGTCAATTTTGACCATCAAGTGTGACCTTGACCATAAGCCGGCACAAAGGTAACATGGGTTCTGCACATAACCTTGTTGTGTTGAATATTTGAGTAAAGAAACTTCTTTCATTTCTATAGGATTTATAGAGCGGATATGACATATTGTCTAATATACATGTATGATTGTACTAGTATGTTAATTTGAAGACCTAAAAAGGGGCATATTTTTTGTCAAAATGCAATACAGAGTTATGAATCTTGACCTGCATATCCTAATTGTGACACTTCATATATATATTTTAAGTTTCAAGCAAATACCTTCTCTAGTTTCAGAAATATTCAAATACATGTTTAAATTTAAGAACAGAAGTCAATTTTTACCTTCAAGTGTGACCTTGACCTTAATCCGGCAAAGGGGTTACATAGGTTCTGCACATCTCCTAGTTGAGGTGAGCATTTTAGCCAAGATTAAAGAAAATCTTTCAATAAGTGTATGACTTACAGAGCGGACACGACATAATGTGTTATATTTAATTGTTTGATATTTGACCTTCAATTGCGACAATTACCTTGAGCTCACACATGGGCAACATGGGTTTTGCACAGCCCTTGTTGAGGTGAACATTTCAGCCAAGTTTGAAGAAAATCTTTCAATTGGTATAGGCTTTATAGAGCGGACACGACAATAGAGACGGACGGACCGACCGACGGACGCACGGACCGACCGACAGACGCGACAAAGCGAATTTATTATAGCCCCTCTCCACATTTGGTAGTGGGGGTAAAAAAACGATAAATATGAGCTGGGAAGATTCGCGTGGTCCCGAAATAATATGAAAGGTATTGTTATAGTATGTATATATGCATTCATTATACTTGTTTAACCTTATTAAACATTTAATGTTGCTTTACTTTACAAAAGGCATCGACGCCATTTGAAAACATAGCAGTTTTGTGGCTCTAATTAACAATAAGAAATTACTCTAAGTTTATACTTATATAATTACGGCTGAATGCGAAGCCAGTTATTATAACCTATATACTACTCAAGTTTTGCTAAGGATGTCTTTTTCTAAAGTGTTTCACTTTTGTGTATTTGTAATAAATATGAAAATTGATATTAAGGAATTAAATATCATTAGTGCAAGCTGTACATGACAAATCGATAACTTAAGTACGCAATAATGAGGTCCTCGTACAGGTGTATCTTAAGCCATAGGACTGAAATATGCAATGTCAAAAAGCTGATCCTTAGCAAATTTTGAGTAGTGTATTATCCACTCAAGACCTCTCATTCTAGACGAAATCCACCTCTTTATTAACAGCTTAGGTGAGAAGCTATACCTATCTTTAAATGCTAAGCGCTAAGCAAGGAAAAATATGTTAACATTTTATAACGTCTATTTAATGACGCGGTCCGAGATTGAACCCATGATCTACAGCTCACAGTGCAAACGCTGTATCACTGAGCAACCGCATGTCAAAGAATATTAGGTGTTAAAGAGTGTAATTTTATAAGATTTTTGAGTAATCAATCAATACGACAGTTCCAACAATAACAACAGATGATTCAGGAAAAAAATCAAGATTCCGATTCTTGAGGAAACTCGTTATTTCAAGTTTTAAAACGATGATGTGCGTTACAGGACCAGTGAACAATTTATTGTTTACAAAATCGGAAACAAATTACATTAAACATCAAAGCATTTTAATTAAACAAACACATTATGGTGTAAACCTAAACTGTCTTGTCATGCACATGTGTTGAACCTACTACAAACGCAAATGAAAACGATTTTCAAAACAGGAAAACTTTTATTAAGTTAACAAATCGGCCTTGTAATGTTCAAGGAAAATATATAGTGAATGTTCATCATGGTGTGAATATATGTGTCTGATCCTCTGGGTCGATGGATTATGTTGTTTTGTTTTAAAAACAGACTTTTGTTCGTGCAAGGGGAGGCGATTGAGTGGCATCATTCATTATCATTGATGAACAGCTTCAATAAAAACCGAGGTTAATCGGTTCTATTTTCCGCATGCAGGCTAAGCATCCTAAGGTGGGTTTTTTTTCAAATTAATCAGTGTGGTGACATTCGCAGAGTGCCTAGAGAACAATACTAGTTTTGTGTTGTTGTTTTTAAGTTGAATAAAAATTTTCCCAGCATTTGAACGTGGGATAAAGATAAAAATGAATAATTACTTTACTCAAACACATACTTATAAAGTTGTTATGCTTAAATATGTGCTTGACATGTGTTTTTGAGAAGGTAAACATTCACCTGGAATCAGAAATGTGCTACACTATTACACTAGCAACAACGGGTATTCGGCTGTATGTGTTTATATTTTTCTTAAATATAATTATCATGTCTAAACCAAAAAATAAAACTTTTAAATATATATATATTTTTTTTTGGGGGGGGGGGGGAACATCAATATACCTTTTATACAAAATCGTTCAAACTAAGGTACACCTTTGGAAATGTTTAAAACATGTACTAGCAATATGCATTTAGCATGCCCAGCATTGTATTACACACATGTATAATTAAGCAATATAGCGAATCAAATTTAAAATTCCTTTACGCATTTGTGTAAATAAATAGTAGGACAAATCCCTTCATCGCAAAATATTTTTGTTTGTGTGTTGATCAACTTCGAGTAGATCATATAAAAACCTTACTGCACATTGTTTCTAGGTAGTACAGGTAAACCAGACACGTTGACTGACAGAATGATTGTTGCAAAACGGCGTCAAAATAAAGAAACAACCAAAAGTTAATTAACTTACGGATTAGGTCGCAGATCGACAATATTCCTAGTTGCATTGCTTTCTCAAAATACAATTTACTGACTCAAGCTACACACCACTTATCAAGTCATTAAATGGAGAAATTACACGTTATTTATCAAATATCAAGGGTGTGCGAGCTACATGTAGCTTATATTCTTCACACCTAAAACTAGTAACTGGTATTAAAGGTGCATGTATGAATATATTACAACTTGGTAACATACAGCGTTCGTCATACAAAAATGTACTTAGTGATGAAACACTGGATAAAATATATTTTATTATTATCAGCGCTGACGATAATTCTCTACTTGTGTATTAGCTGTACATTAAACGCAGTAAAACTCGTTTTAAATACCCATTACATATGGTAATAACAAGCATTTTACAATTCCTGTGACTATAAGGTTATTTCTGCCATGCTGAATTACCTCTTTCATTCATCAATGTTATCCGGTAGAATGTCTGGCTTGTGGTACATTTGTATAATATCGTTAACACCAACTCATCTGTAAGCAGGGCTAATATATGAATCTCATAGCTTTCACCAAATATCTTGTGATTTGATTAACAGATGTGAAATGGGTAACAGGTCGTTTATAATGGATAATAAATGATATACAATGCGCTTCCTCTGTTCAAAGCATAACTGGTTTTATATATGCAGTACCAATTTACTAATTATTATTTTTATTAGACGACATAATAATTATAAATGAAAACAAACAAATACCCTTGTCCACACTTACGAATACCGCCGTTGCAAAAGAGTGGTTATGGCATTAATCTTTTTTATTCAATGAGAAATTGTATTCTGGTTTTAAGCGATAGTATGCACACTTATATTTAAAAGGATATTTGTTTATTTAATATGGTAGGTATCAACTTTTTTTAACTTGCCATGTTCGGGCAGTACCTACTGACAGCGTCATCTACTGTTTGTGTGTTTGTAATATGTGCATACACGTCAAATAGACTTTACATTTCACACGCGATGTGTGCCTCAAAACAAACAAACTGTCATTGGTGTTACACTCAATATATTTGTCTTTTTCGTCCTCAAAGCTATTAACTAGAATAAAAGTGAAAAATCTACGACACATGATCAGTCTGGAGATGCCATGTTTAATAGAACAGGAATGATAACTGAAGCAGTCTGGACTGGAAGGGTGTATCCGACTGTTAAGAAATAAATCAAGTGTTTAGAATGATAGAAACATACGTTTTAATCTTTCAAATTCGACATCGTCGTAAAACTTTATGTTAAGTATGTTCTAGGTAAGAAGAAAATCTTATGTTCGTAACTTTACATTTATGGTTAGAATAACTTGAAATTGATATTTATTTTAAAAACAAATGCAGGTACATGCCAAAATAGGGTAACTAAAGAAATCCGTTACTTAGATCTTACCTATGTATACTTCCAACTTTCGGTATGTTTTTGCCTACAACAAGGCGGTGTTATGGCAACGGATCATTTTAACTCCAGCGATGTACACATGCTGGTGAATGCAAAATTATGGCTACAATGTCATCATTGTGTAGTTTTTTTTTCTGGTCCTCAGGGATTGTATGTTGTTTTCATTTAAAAATATAGTTTCGCTTGTGCGTAAGGGGGCGTCAGTGGTGTGGCATCTTCCATTACCACTGATGAACAGCTTCAATAAAACCGAGGCTGCTGTTTTCCCATGCAGGCTGTGCTTCCTGTGGACTTACAGTTTAATGTAACTAACACTTTTTATATTTAAGTATGTACTTATACTAGTCAATTCATAAGTAATTAAGACTATTGTTTTAAAGCAGCTGTCCTCCAGAATATACTAAAACAATCATTAGTCACAAACATTTCAAAATGTCTATTCAAATATATATAATAGTTTTTGGAAATGAAAAAACCTACATATTTTCAGACATTTTGCTTTTCTGTCATCGGGATATTCCTACTATACATAACGGCTACAGTAATAATAAATTTCTCCACTGAACATACTAACTTGACCAGTATTTTCCGTTAATGTTTTTTTTTTTCAATTTTTCATTTTTAAGCATCTGGAGGACAACTGCTTTAAGGTATGATGATGTTTTTCCATTAAAAGTAATTTATATAATGCATTGTTTTTGTCGTAAAATATTTGTGTTTTCATTTTTGGTGTGTGTGTTTTTGTGAACAGGTACAACAGGTTTGTCAAACTTGAGTTGACGCTTAACAAAAGTCCAATTTGGCATGGCCTAATACATTTCCTGCTTTATAAACGCACTATTGTATGCACCTATAGTAAAATGTCAAACTACTGAGACAACGATAATTTGTCTGATATTTTGTTTTGGGCACTCCTCGTCGTAAAATCAGTAAGTACGTGGAATAAAAAATTCAGTGACGTAACACAAGTATCTTTTACTTACATCTGCATGACATTACTAGCATGAGTGAACAAGGTTTACAGTGACATTTATAGCATGCACGTGAGCTGCATCATGTGTTAGAAGGTCTAGATGTATTAACCTTAAAAAAGTTTGTAATGATACAAATTGGGCTCAGCTTTATACTTCGTATGTGGTAAACCATCATTGTTCTTTACTATAAGACTCACAGGTAAATCAGTTTTTTCTTGAAGAGGTAAGATGCATAACTGATTACCATTATTCAGTGTGCGGTTGCTTCACAGTTCCACGCATTGACAATTTTCCATCATAAAACTCACATAGAAATCTATATAATTTGAATTTCAAATAACGTTTTAATAAATTGTCTATTACAGTAACCAAGCAAGTATTCTTAAAATATGTAGAAGAGAATCAACTTACAGACAACGCTTCAGTTCTCAAACCCAATTATTGACTAAAAACATACCACAGCCTGGTTTATAATATTATGTAAGCATTATTTTTCTCTGACTACAGTAACACTCCACTTAAAAATCTATTAAATTGAGAAACGGTTAACAAACGCAGCGCCTCACGTTAAAGTACATGTTAATTAATAAATAACTAGCGTTACGGAACAAACTGACATTCTTCACACCTGCAGCCGAGAACTGTTTTATAGGTATATGTTTGAATGTATTTTAAGTTGGTTACACACTGCGCATGTCGAACATACGTTGTTAAAAATTGTAGGAAGCGCTTTTGCCATGCTGATTTATTTTACTTAGAATCAATAATATTTTAATTAACATGACCATTGTTTGGCTTGTAGAACATCTGTTTACTTAAAAGGTAATACGTTTAACGGCCTTAAAAATATACAAGTACCGTTGTCTATAAAATTGGTATGAATATTCGCATTTTGTGAACGGGAAGGCTTGAGTCTGATAAGTGTCAATGACAATGTCTTTATAGGTAAGGTGGTCACCTTGATCGCATACAGTCGGTTTTTAAAGCTTGAAAATCAATCAAACGAGTAACTGTGGCACACATTGTATTTCAGGAATGAACTAACACCTTGAAAAAATAAACGAAACTGTGATTCAAAATTCGTTTACATTATTCTCTAAACGTGCGATACTGAATCATATTTTTGTTATCTGTTTAGATTACAGGTGTCTTATTCAATAAAACGGCAGCTGCAAGGTATATAAAATCTAATTTTTAATTCACTTTCAAACATTTTAACTGAGTATTACGTGGTTTGCTTACCTCATCGACTGAACTGCATACTTATAATTTATACATGTACATAACGTGTATGTTATGACACAAATGTTGAACGTTCGATTATCTAAAAACCTTAAAACAAGTTCGTGCTCAGTTGTTGATGTTGGCATTTGTGTTATGGAAACCTTCAACCTTACTATGTTCAGCGTATTTCAACGTTTACTAAGTCTCCAAAGACGTTTTTGCATTTAAAAATGTGTCATTACCACCATTACAAGTAAACCACTTCTTTGTTAAAACGTTTGTTTATCTGTTTGTTTAATTTAATTATATATTAGCATTAACCGGATGAACGGATAAAATGCGAGCTTTACCAATGGACCACAGCTAGCTTCACTACAACTTATTCTGCGTTCATAACCTTAGGCATGCGATATCCACATCCAAAACAAACGAGCAATCATTCGTGGCATACGTTTTCTGTTAGTGTCTATGTCATGTTGAATAAAAAATGAAAGACGTCTCAAGCAGTCTAGACGGGTATATATCCTACAGTTGAGAAATAAGATAAGTGAACAGAATGATGGAAACAGGCGTTTTAATCGAAAACTCCTTAATCACAAGAAAATAGTGTGTACTGAAATGCTGGGTGGAAGTGTTAACAATGTTATAACTTATATTCTGATATTTGAAAAGTTGGATATTTGTCATTCAAGTCTCCTTTGATTTAAATTTACAAATGTTAATGTTTTCAGAGGTATACTTGTAGCAGAAAAGAATATACTGTACCGAATATCCAAAGGACCTTTTGTTTACATTTACAGTTTTTTACAGAGATATTTGTAGAGTACTTAGGCATTAAAATATCACCTAACTATTTATGTTTGAACAACGTGTAATATGACATTCATGGTTAGAAATACAAACTCTTACATTTGTAATAATTATAATTTGTAATTATATATACAATTATTTCTAACCAAAAGCACATATACTTCCAATGACTAGAACGTCCTGACTCAAACATAAGTACAAACACTTGGCTACAAAGCAACGCGAAGACAAATTGAAAGTGACTTTAATGTGAAAGAGTTGCACATTACTAAATCTTGAATCATGCTGCTGATCGGGCATGTTTGTTTTACGTGTACGTGCGTTTTTATTTGTTCTAAAAAGGCAAATCACACAGTAAGAATCATTCGAAATGTTATACAGATTCTTAAGACATAAACCACGTTTGAGTCAAGTGCTAAGGTAGTAAGTTAGATACTTTACTGACGTACGAGCCCTTGCGAAGGGCTACAAGCCAGTACCCGGTTTTGGGCCGTCACAAGTCTTCCTTCTTGGTGTAAATTGGACCCAAAGTTGATAAATAGCCTATAGTCCATATAGGTCTCCAATTTTGACCTTCAAGTGTGACCTTGACCGTGAGCCGGCACAAAGGTAACACGGGTTCTGCACATAACCTTGTTGAGTTGAACATTAGAGTGAAGTTTAAAGAAAATTCTTCCATAAGTATAGGATTTATAGAGCGGACAAGTCAATTTTGACCATCAAGTGTGACCTTGACCATAAGCCGGCACAAATGTAACATTCATTTCTATAGGATTTATAGAGCGGACATGACATATTGTCTAATATTTGATTGTACTATGTTAATTTGAAGACCTTAACAGGGGCATAACTTTGTCAAAATGCAGTACAGAGTTTTGAATCGTGACCTGCATATCCTAATTGTGACACTTCATATATATTTTTTAAGTTTCGAGCAAATACCTTCTCTAATTTCAGAACTATTCAAATACATGTTTAAATTTAAGAATATTTTCTAAGTCAATATTTTACCTTCAAGTGTGACCTTGACCTTAATCCGGGAAAAACGTAACATGGGTTCTGCACATCCCCTTGTTAGGGTGAACATTTGAGTCAATATTAAAGAAAATATTTCAATTAGTGTAGGACTTACAGAGCGGACAAGACATAATGTCTAATATTTAATTGTTTGATATTTGACCTTTAATTGTGACATTGACTTAAAGCTGACACATGGGCAACATGGGTTCTGCACATCCCCTTGTTGAAGTGAACATTTCAGCCAAGTTTGAAGAACATCCTTCAATTGGTATAGGATTTATATAGCGGACACGATAATTGAGACGGACGGACCGACCGACGGACGCACGGACCGACCGACGGACGCGACAAAGCAAATAAATTATAGCCCCCCCCCACATTTCGTGGCGGGGGTATAAAAACGATTAATTAGAGCTGGGAAGAGTCGCGTGGTCCCGAAACAATGTGACAGGTATTGTTATTGTATGTATATATGCCTGCATTATAATTGTTTAACCTTATTAAACATTTAATGTTGCTTTACTTTACAAAAGGTATTGACGCCATTTGAAAACAGCAGGTTTGTGGCCTCAATTAACAATAAGAAATTTATCTTAGTTTATACTTATATAATTATGGTTGAACGCCAGTTATCGTAGCTTCTATTAAACACTCAAGACCTCTCATTCTAGACGAAATCCATCTCTGTATTAAGAGCTAAGGTGAGAATCTATACCTATCTTTAAATGCTGAGCTCTAAGCAAGGAAAAATATGTTAACATTTTGTAACGTCTATTTAATGACGCGGTCCGAGATTGAACCCATGGCCACAGCTCACAGTGCAAACGCTGTATCACTGAGCAACCGCATGTAAAAGAATATTAGGTATAAAGAGTGTGATTTTAAAAGTTATTTGAGTATTCCATCAATACGACAGTTCCAACAATAACAACTGAGGATTTAGCAAATGAATTGAAGATTCTGATTCTTGAGGAAACTCATTCTTTCAAGTTTTAAAACGATGATGTGCGTCACAGGACCAGTGAACAATTTATTGTTTACACAATCGGAAACAAATTACACTACACATCAAAGCATTTTAATTAAACAAACACATTATGGTGTAAACCTAAACTGTCTAGTCATGCACATGTATTGAACCTACTACAAACGCAAATAAAAACGATTTTCAAAACAGGAAAACCTTTATTAAGTTAACAAATCGGCCTTGTAATGTTCAAGGAAAATATATAGTGAATGTTCATCATGGTGTGAATATATGTGTCTGATCCTCTGGTCGATGGATTATGTTGTTTTGTTTTAAAAACAGACTTTTGTTCGTGCCAGGGGAGGCGATTGAGTGGCATCATTCATTATCATTGATGAACAGCTTCAATAAAAACCGAGGTTAATCGGTTCTATTTTCCGCATGCAGGCTAAGCATACTAAGGTGTGTTTTTTCAAATTAATCAGTGTGGTGACATTCGCAGAGTGCCTATAGAACAATACTAGTTTTGTGTTGTTGTTTTTAAGTTGAATGACAATTTTCCCAGCATTTGAGCGTGGGATAAAGATAAAAATGAATAATTACTTTACTCAAACACATACTTATAAAGTTATTATGCTTAAATATGTGCTTGACATGTGTTTTTGAGAAGGGAAACATTCACCTAGAATCAGAAATGTGCTACACTATTACACTAGCAAAAACGGGTATTCGGCTGTATGTGTTTATATTTTTCTTAGATATAATTATCATGTCTTAACCAAAGAATAAACATGTTCAATATATTTTTGTTTTTTTTGTTTTTTTGGGGGGAGGGGAAAAAACATCAATATACCTTTTATACGAAATCGTTCAACCTAAGGTACACCTTTGGAAATGTTTAAAACATGTACTAGCAATATGCATTTAGCGTGCCCAGCATTGTATTACATACATGTATAGTTAAGCAATATAGCGAAAGCAAATTTAAAATTCCTTTACGCATTTGTGTAAATAAATAGTAGGACAAATCCCTTCATCGCAAAATAATTGTGTTTGTGTGTTGATCAACTTCGAGTAGATCATATAAAAAACCTAACTGCACATTGTTTCTTGGTAGTACAGGTAAACCAGAAACGTTGACTGACATAATGATTGTTGCAAAACGGCGTCAAAATAAAGAAACAACCAAAAGTTAATTAACTTACGGATTAGGTCGCAGATCGACAATATTCCTAGTTGCATTGCTTTCTCAAAATACAATTTACTGACTCAAGTAACACACCACTTATCAAGTCATCAAATGGAGAAATTACACGTTATTTATCAAATATCAAGGGTGTGCGAGCTAGCTAATATTCTTCACACCTAAAACTGGTAACTGGTATTAAAGGTGCATGTATGAATATATTACAACTTGGTAACATACAGCGTTCGTCATACAAAAATGTAATTAGTGATGAAACACTAATGGATAAAATATATTTTATTATCAGCGCTGACGATAATTCTCTACTAGTGTATAATCTTTACATTAAACGCAGTAAAACTCGTTTTAAATACCCATTACACGTGGTAATAAGTTTACAATGCTTTTGACTATAAGGTTATTTCTGACATGCTGAATTACCTATTTCATTCATCAATGTTATGCGGTAGAATATCTGGCTTGTTTTACATTTGTATAATATCGTTAACACCAACTCATTTGTTAGCAGGGTTAATAAATAAATCTCATAGTTTTCACTAAATATCTTGTGATTTGATTTGCAGATGTGGAATGGGTAACAGGTCCTTTGTAATGGATAATAAATGATCTACAATCCGCTTCTTCTGTTCAAAGTATACCCGTTTTTATATACTCAATAACAATTCACCAATTATTATTTATATTAGACGACATAATAATTATATTATAACTGAATAAAAACAAATGTTATAGTCACAACTTACGCATACCGCCTTTGCAGAAGAGTGATTATGCCATAAAACTTTATTATTTAGTGAAAAATCGTAGTCTTGTTCTTATAGTATGCGTAAATATCAAACCTACTGGGGGATACTAATATTAATACTTAAGCTATGAGATCACCGTCACTAGGTCACAGCTATGTTTCAAAGAATATCTGTTTATTTAATATGGAAGGTAAGTATCAACATTTGCAATTTGACATGTTCGAGCTTTACCTACTGACAACGACATATACCACCCACCAAACGTTTCCGGACATGTCTCGTGTTAAACAAATGAACAACAAAACAAAGTCACACTAAAGAACTATACTTTTTATGTATTTGTATTACTTTTAAACATTAAACAGAATATGATTTAAGACAAAAACGTAACATAATAAGTAAATAACCAGCAATAAATTAAACAATTGCACACACGTCAAATCGAAGTTATATTCACCCATGCGATGTGTGCATAAAAACATAAAACTCACCGGTGAGTCTATTCTTACGTCTAAAGCTAGAAACAAGAATATATGTTAAAAGCTACGACACATGATCAATCTTGAGATACAAGTTACATAATGCAGGAATGATAACTCATGCAGCCTGGAAGTGTATATTCGACTGTTAAAAAATAAATCAAGTGTTTAGAATGATGGGAACAGACGTTCGATCTTTCAAATTCTACATCGTTGTAAACCTGGATGTTGAGTCAAGTTCTAGGTAGGAAGACATTCTTATAATGGTAACTTAAGTTTCACGGTATTGAATTAGAATAATTTTGAAATTGAGATTGATTTTTAAAAACAAATGCAGGTACATGCCAAATATAAGGTAACTAAATAAATCCGTTACTAAGACCATACCTTTGTATACTTCCAATTATTGGTGTGTTAGTACCTACAACAAGACAGTGTTTTGGCAGTTGATCATTTTATCTTTTGACTCCAGCGATGTTCACATGCCAGTGAATGCAAATGTATGGCTTCAATGTCATATAGACAGCCAAAGCAAAATCAAAACTAAAGTGACTATAATGTAAAGACATGAAATTCGGATCCGGCGGAAAATCATGCATATTATCTATGCATGTAAATGGGTATTTATTAGTTTAAATTGAAATGAAATTTGAATACTTACTATTAATATAAGGAACAAGGCACAAATGTCGACCAGATTCTTAAGTTATGATCACACATTTCGTCACTGGGGCAAAGGCATTAAGTAATTTTTGTCTGAGGTGAAAATTGCTACCATAACATTTTCGCACTCGAGTTGAAATAAACAGGAAGCTTGCAGTTGGTTAATATGGAAGTGAAATGACGTCACAAATTGTTTTTACAACGCTACCCGACAGAAGAAAACAGTACCATATAAATTAACTGCCGTTAAAGATGCTATGCCTGTATCTTTTAGGTCAGAATTGTTTATATCTTACATTTTAACTATATTTTAGCAGTGAAATGTACTCCTGTAAATATGCATGTAAAATATCACAGAAACAAAATATATCTTTTTCAAATATGTGGTCCACAAATTCCAGTTTATTTATTTACGTTTCGACCCATTGCGTCGAAATAGTTAAATAGCTTGACCACAATCGTTACCATCAATTGACTCTGTGGTGCAGAGGTAACACATTCGCTTTGGGTGCAAGATGTCCTGGGTTCAATGTCTGGCTCCGTCTAGGATGTTTATGTTTTTTTGTTTTGTTGTTGTTGTGTTTTTATTTTTGTCCAGAAATACATTATTCGTCACAAATATTTGCAATGTCTTTTGCAATGCTATTTTTAGTATGCTTAACATATTGCAAGATTTGTGACCGATAATAACGGTATGAAATACAAACCTAGCATATTTAACGATGTGTTTTTCAGAATCGAAATGCGTCGTTCCGATGCTGTTTATCAAAACACCCGGGCTATGCCAATATCTATTAACGCATTATACCACGCTAACTCGTTTCTAAAATATTTAACATCAAGATTTTCAAACAAGAACTAGATCTAGATAAGTTTCTTTTAAGTTCGCGCTAAATTTGTATATGTAAAATAAGTGAGTAAAACAAAAAAACAGTGAAACACACTTGCCTCCAGCGGTTATGATATTGTGCGAGGGAGTCTCGAAGAATTACAAAACTAGCTTCTTATTCATTTGACCACGATTTTATTCATCAAAAAAGGTTTTATGTATTTACAACTGACTGTAACCTTAACGAGCATATTTTGATTTTATGTCTTCTGATGTCTTGTAAATATCAATAGCTCTTTTGGTAAATTTTACCACGAAAAATATCAACAAACACATAGAATGAATCAGTTATAAAAACAAATTAGATTTAACACAGGAAAAACATAATACATGGTTTGCTTTTTAAACGCAAGTTTATAGGCACATACATTAAAACGCCAAACAGAGAACTACCCCAAAACAACGATACTTTATTAGATATTCTGTTTTGGAAACTCTTCGTCATGAAATCATTAAGTAAGTGGAATTAAAAAGTCATTGACGTAACACGAGTATCTTGTAGTTACATCTGCATGATATTACTAACATAAGTGAACAAAATTTATAGTGACATTTATAGCATGCACGTGAGCTGCATCATGTGTTAGAACGTCAAGATACTTACACCTCTGTAATGATACAAACTGGGCTCAGCTTTGAACTTCGTATGTGGTAAACCGTCATTGTTCTTTTCTATTAGACTCACAGGTAAATAAAGAATATGTTTATCTTCAGGCGGTAAGATGCATAACTGTTTACCATTAGTATGTGCGCGGTTGATTCAAAGTTCAATGCATTGAATGTATTGACATATTTTCCTTACAAAACGCACACACTACTATATATTTTGAATTTCGAAATACGTGTCAAAAGTGTCTGTTACAGTAACCAAATAAGTATAATTATAATATTTATAAGAGAATCAACTTATGGACAACGCCGCAGATCTCAAAACACAAGTATTGACTCACATATGCATATGGTTTATGCAGGCTATGCTTCCTGAGGGTTTCCCCTTTTCTCAGTTGATTATACTATTTTTAAGCATTATTTTCTCTGACTACAGTAACATTCCACTTAAAAAGTCAGTAAATGGTGAAACGGTTAACAAACGCAGCGCCGTGCGTTAATTAAGTACATTTTAATTTATAAATAACTAGCGTTTCCGAACAAACTGACATTTTTCACATCTGCAGCCGAAACTGTTTTATATAAATTGGTTTCACACAGCGTATGTCGAACATACATTGTGTTAAAATGAAACACTAATGTACAACATGTAACGTGTTTATGTCCGATGCTATGATAATGCAATAGTTTTAGCTTTCCAATAAGCAGTCGGTTAAATATAAAAGAACCTAGTAAGTTCAGCAATTGAACATTGCATTGGACTGTTAAGCATACGACCCTTGTCATGCTGATTTGCCTCATTTATCATCAATGTTATATTAAAGAATGTCTGGCTTTTGTTTGGAAAGTCTGTATAAGATTGTTAACGCCAATAAATTTGTAAGCAAGATCATTATCAAATCTGATAGCATTCATCAAATACCTTGTGATTTGATCTACATATATTTGAAATGGGAAAACTATGCTACCAACAAAACTATGGTTATATATGATAAATGATTTACAATTTACTACTTCTGTTCAAATTAAACTTGATTTTAATTGTTAAATATAATTTTTTTATTTACTCATGTTTAAGATAAGATGGTGTAAAATAAAATATAGAAATGACACTTACACATATCACTTTTAAAATGACATTTTAAGCTACACCTCACTATACATTTGGGGATTTTATGATCTATCTGAAGTTGATAAGCTGCATTATAAAATATGAAATTTTATTCTGGGTGTTACCCTCAAACGTTTATTTTTGTTAGCAAAATGAATTGGACTTGTGTTTTAACAAATTGCCTTTCATGTCATTTCTTTTACTGATTTAAAGTATAGATGGCTTAAATAATAATAAAGTTTAACGAATTGGCAAAGGAAAAGGAAAGATATACATATAAACCTCCTATTACTTAGACCTTAAAATTAATGTGTTTTGTTTGTTAATCTGTTATGATTAACAAACAGTGATTGCAGACTTTTCAAATGTTTACAACATGTACTGTCAATGTGCATTTCGCATGCAAAGCATTGTATTACATTTAATTAAGCAATATCGCCAAAGCAAACTTAAAATGCGTTTACGTTTTTTTGTACATAAATAGTAGGACAAATTCCTTCATCGCACAATATTTGTGTTTGTGTGTTGATCACTTTGAGTAGAACATATCACACAAAACAGTTAACCTAACGTTGACTGACCATCTTGATAATTATTACCTAAAAAGTGTTGCAAAACGGCGTAAAATAACAAACACGCATAAGTTAATTAACTAACCGATTACGTTTCAGATCGACAATATTAATAATTCCATTGCTTTCTCAAAATACAAGTTACTGACTCAAGTAACACACCACTAAACAAGTCATTACATGGAAAAACGGTTAACTAACGCAGCGCCAGGCGTTCATTACACGTTAATTAATAAATGTCTAGCGTGTGTGAGCAAGCTGGTGGTCTTCACACCTGAAACTGGTAACTGGTAATAGGGGTGCATGTATGAATGTATTACAACTTGGTTACATACAGCGTTAGTCATACAAAATTGTGTTTAGTGATGAAACGCTAATGGATAAAATATAGTTTATTTATGTCAGCGCTGACGATAATTCTCCACTAGTGTATTAGCTTTACATTAAACGCAGTACAACTCGTTTTAAATACCCATTACACATGGTAATAACAATCATTTTACAATGCCTTTGACTTGAAGGTTTTTTCTGCCATGCTGAATTACTTATTTCATTCATCAATGTTATCCGGTAGAATGTTTGGTTTGTAGTACATTTGTGTTATATCGTTAACACCAACTCATCTGTAAGCAGGGCTAATATATGAATCTCATAGTTTTCACCAATTATCTTGTGATTGATTTACAGATGTGGAATGGGAAACAGGTCGTTTACAATGGATAATAAATGATCCACAATGCGCTTCTTCTGTTAAAGCATACCTGGTTTTATATATGCAGTACTAATTTACTAATTATTAATTACCTTAGACGACATAATAATAATAATAATAATAATAATAATAATAATAATAATAATAATAATAATAATAATAATAATAATAAATCTTTATTATTCAATAAGAAATCGTATTCTTGATCTTTCCGATTGTATGCACAATTATATTTCAAAGGATATCTGTTTATTTAATATGGTAGGTATCAACGTATTCAAAATTGACATGTTCGGGTTGTTCCTACTGACAACGTCCTCAACTTCTTCTGCGTTTGTAATAATTGCATACAAGTCAAATTGACGTGGCATTCCACAAGCGATGTGTGCATCAAAACAAATAAACAGTCATTGGTGGTACAAGCAATACATTTATCAAATCTATAAACTATAATAAAAGTTAAAAATCTACGACACATGATCAGTCTGGCGATGTCGTGTTTAAGAAAACAGGAATGGAAACTAAAGCAGTATGGAAGCATTGGAAGGGTATATCCGACTGTTAAGAAAAAAAATCAAGTGTTTAGAATAGTGGAAACAGACGTTTTCATATTTCAAATTCGACATCGTCGTAAACCTTGATGTTCTAGGTAGGAAGAAATTCTATTGTTGGTAACTTAATACCCCTGTTACACTAGAGCCCGTTCTTATCCGTTCGTACTACGTTCCCGAAATTTTATAAAACGAGTTCAAGTCGGGTTAAAACGGGCATACTTGGCCAAACGATGGCTAGAATACGATTGCAACTAGTTCACATACCGTTATTAACTCGACTATTCCGTCCTCAGACCGTCAGCAGACCGTTCAGAACGGGATCAAACGGCTATGTACAACGTTTTCAAACAGTCCTAGTCCGACTACAGCCAGTTCAAGTCCGTTTCGTTACTAGTTCTATTTCGTTCCCATTACGTCCACTCTCGTCCATAACTCGACCACCTCATTTATAGAGCGTTCATCTCGACCACAGTACGTCCTCATTCCGTCCTCAGTACGTTCAGATCGTAACTGCGCGCACGTCATGGTCCGACCTATAAAAACTCGGCACGTTTTAGCTAGTCCTCATTCTAGTTTGACGCTTCAAACCAGTAAAAAATTCCCAAGCATGCCTTTGAGAAAGAACAGAAGCAAACGTAAAAACGCCGATCCTCCACCAACACAGACTGACACAGACTGAAGAACAGACTGTTGTCGCCTAACTCTTTACTGAAAATGATGCCCCACCGCAAAATCCACCGTCTGACGACTCTAAGTCAGAGGGCCAGATGTCCGTTATCCATGTTAAATATGTGACTATTATATAATCCTATGAGAGGACGGCCCGTATTTATACCCTCCTGATTTGATCGTACTGCAAACGGAATTGTCGTTGAAAGGACTGGATACAAACGCAAAAACTCGTACTGAACACCGATAGAGCGTACCTAGGACGTACTGCAAACGCGTAGGACTGTGCAGAAACGTGTTAGGAACTATTTGTTTTTTTTTGATCAGAATAACACTGAGTAAGGACGCACTAAGAACGATATGCGATCGACTAAGGTCGGTCTTCGGACGAGATGAACGAGTTAGAAACGGAAAAGGTCGTTACGAGATCGTACTTCTGACAGCAACTCGATCGCACTACGTCTCAGAACGTCCTTAGAACGACAGTTACGTTCGCAATACGACCATCTCGTTTTCGGTACGATGGCACTACGTCTTATTTCAGGACGGGATGGCGTTTCAAATTTTTTGAGTCGGTTTAAACTTTTGAGAGGCAATCTCGACCAAACTCGTCCAAACTCGTCCTATAACGTTCGTAAACAGATCTCAATAGGCTGCTACAACGACCACTCCGTTTTCACACCGTTCAAGCCCGTTCGGTTCGCACTTTTATGTCGTACTGAGGACGTGTATAAGTGTAACAGGGGTATAAGTTTCACGGTATTGAATTATAATAACGTTGAAATTGAATTGTATTTTATAAATTGCAAGTACCTGCCAAATATAAGGTAGCAAAATAAAAATGTTACTAATGTCATACCTGTATATACTTTCAATGATTAGAATGTTAGCACTTACAATGAACCAACTGTGTTTTGGCAGCGAATCATTGTAACTCCGGCGATGTACACATGCTGGTGAAAGCAAATTTATGGCTACAATGTCATATGTCCAGCCCAATCAAAGGCAAAACTAAAGTGACTTTAATGTAAAAACATAAAACTGGGATCCTGCGACAAATCATATATACTTTGTATGCATGCAAATGAGTATTGAAAAGTTTAAATTAAAATAAAATTTGAATATTTAAAGGTCCAGTCACACAGCCGATCACGCGCAAATCACTCACTAATCACGCACAGATTGGGTTTGTGCGTGCTTGTGCGTCGAGAAATTGACCAAATTTTTGCGGTGTCGGGGGAGAAAAAAATCACTTACGAATCACGCATGAATAGCGCATGAACCGCGCACGTATCATTTACAATCACTGACGAATCACTAACATGTCGAGCATGTGCGAGATTCATGCGTTTTATCTGTGTGACTGGTCCTTTACTATTAATATAATGAACAATTAAAAATGCACAAATGTCGACCTGATTCTTAAGTTATGATCACATATTGTGTCACTAGGGCTAAAACAAGCTTGACGTGGGTTATTACCGCAATGTAAGTGAACTGACGTCACGATTTTTTATAACGCTACCCGACAGAAGAAAACAGTACCGTAATAAATTAACTGTCGTTTACGATGTGTTTTCAGAATCAAAATAATTTATGTCGTTTCGATGCTAGTTATTAAAACACACTGGCTACGTCGAAAGCTATTAACGCATTATACCACGCTAACTCCTAAATAGTTTCTAAATTATTAAACAATAACATCTTCAAACAAGAGGGCCCAGAAGGCCCTTAAACGCTCACCTGAGACTGAAGATTTTTAAGAGTACCCTTTTTCATTGCTTTATATACAACAGGCAACACCTGGTGGGTCTATTTCTGAAGTAATGTTTGAAAAGAATTTTCTAAGATTTGACCTGGT
>Ga0224511_10000320_pt1 | contig 21308 bp, 20 predicted proteins | sample SF_May12_sed_USG_2_FD_169988 | JGI IMG/M metagenome (GOLD analysis project Ga0224511, IMG submission 169988) | Sediment microbial communities from San Francisco Bay, California, United States - SF_May12_sed_USGS_8_1 | ecosystem: Environmental > Aquatic > Marine > Sediment | place: USA...
TGCAAATTCCGCGAGGCTGGATGCTGAAGCGGTTCCAAAACGAGGCTGCTACTCGCTATCTAGGTCACACATGTGTTAGCATGTGGCTACACAACACTATTAAATTGAACACCCAATCCACCAACACTGATAGAACAGTAAACACCACTAAACAAGGTGCAAATATAAATAACTTTATATCTGCATATAAAGTATTATTTTATTTAAATAATAAGTTGTTTAACAAAACTGAACCTTAACTAAAACACATCAGTATAAAAGCTATTTGGACTCCACACACTTTTACTTTAACCAGCCCTAATGACGTTCATCACTCGTTGAACTTATCAAACACGAAATTTATTCCTTAATTAAACTTAAAACTTTTAAAACTTTTCTTCTAAACTTCATACTCAATCGCACTGCCCAATTATCGGACTAGGTGATGGTGATAGCGATTTTCATAGGCATGATTGACAAGTGAATACAATAGATGGCCCGACAATGCTGGTCCGTCAAGACGCCATTTTGGGCGGGCTGTCGATAGGTCAATTCTATCCCTCCTGACTCACTCTTCTTGTAACTAACTCTTCTCTCACGCCATTTTCTACTCTATCCCCTCCCTTCTAACACTCATGTCTGATTCTACGTACTGTCTTTATGTCTATTCGTCATTACCAATTACGTAATTGTGTTTTGGAATGTTTATTAGAGACACCCGAGCTACACGTAAATAGTGTGGTAGTAGGTGTATATAAACGTAGATCTAGACTGGATATCGGATAAACATGTGAATTGATCGGAACAACTTAACCTACCTCCATAATAATAAACTCAAAAAGTTGTTTTGCTTTAAAAAGTATTTTAAATATAAAGATCCCAAAATAAAATGTACGGGATATATTACATGACGTTTTGACAATTCAAAAGGACAAATTTTAAATATTTTATAGTATGCAAAAAGAGTGGTCACGTTTTAAATCGTTTGAACGATTCCCCATCGAGTCTTACGCGCGTCCATTGCGGCTCGCACAAAACGGATTCTATTACCAGGGTAACGGAGAAGAAGCGAAATGTGCTTTTTGCGGAGTTGTAAACGCTACCTGGGAAGATGGTGAACCCGTAAATGAACTACACGCTCGTCTGTCACGGACATGTCCGTTTGTATCTGGACAAGAGACTGCTAATGTTCCAATCCACGCGGAGGAGCCAGTACATCAGCAGTCCATAACACCAACGCCGCGAACTCCCAGCAGTAGCAATGATAGGAGGCGCAGCAACGACAACAACCACCTTACAACTGCCAAGAGTAATTATTCTACAAATGAATCAAATGTTACTCAACGGGAACAGAAACGCAGCAATGGACACAATCTTCACGACTGTGGCACAAATTCAAGACCAACACAACTTGCAGAAGAACGTTGCTACGTTACCGAGAAAACCAAGTACCCCCAGTATTCTTCACGTGAGAAACGTCTGGAATCTTTAACCTCATGGAAGTATTCTCACATCGTCAAGTCACAGGATCTGTGTAATGCAGGATTATTCTTCGTAGGTCAGTGCCTTTTTAAGTTATTTAAGTATAAAATATGTGTTATATATAAAAACACAACAACTTAGTCATTTTGAAGTCCTAACAATTTGCTAATAAAATAATAACGTACTTGGATGAGCATTGACATTATTAAACATGTAATCGACTTATCTAAATCGACTTCATGTAGATTCCAACAGGCGAACACTTAACTCAAACATTTCAAACGAATGTTATATTTTTTATTGTAGCTATTTTCATACTAAATAAGAATAATATGTGTTTTGCGTCGTTAACAGGACCAAACGACTGCGTGCGATGTTACCAATGTGGCGGTGGGATGAAGAACTGGCAGCCCGGTGACGTTCCCGTAGCTGAGCACGCGCTCTGGTTCCCAACCTGTGAATTCATTCTTGATGTCATCAATAGAAATGACGTCAGCGTAGAAGATGAGACCCGTGGAGCCTGTGGAGGCCCGGGAAAAGACGTTTACCTCAAAGACTTTACAACGTCTGAAAATGAAAATCTAGCAGCGACATCTGAAGACCATAACATTCCAGTTGTTTCTGAAATTCAAATCAACCAAGAAAGCAAATTAGAGACAACGAAACCCCAACCAAAAGACTCAAATAAAGACATGATAATTCGAGAAAACGAGGAACTGAAAGAGCAACTGTTGTGCAAGATTTGTATGGACAACGACGCAGACGTGGTGTTTTTGCCGTGCGGACACATGGTCGCGTGCACCACGTGCGCACGTGCGCTCCGAAAATGCGCCGTCTGCAGGGCGTTGATAAAGAGTGCTCTGAAATCATTCAGAACATAAGAAAAACTATAGAGGGTATTTGTCCGGGCTGGCAAAACGATGGCAGGGTGATTTGTTCGGGTGGAAAAACAACAAGAGGGGAAATGTCCGGGGTTGGATTTGTCCGTACACCAATTATTTATGGTAAATCTACATCAACATCATTGTTGCCATATTTCGAACTACTGTATGTCTTTCATTGACAATTTTTACTTTAGTTACCGGTATTTTATTTGAAATGATATACCGATATACTTGCTGCTACTAAGATTCATAATTTACAGTATTATGTTTTATTTACGTTGGTATAAGTCTCTTTCATTGCTTTACTATTTCAATGTTGAATTGTTTACTAGTTATTGGTAAAATTGTGCAATAGTTTATTATATTTCGTTGTGAAATAATGAGTGAACGTTTTATGTTTTGAAAACCTATTAAATTTAATAATACAATGAACTCGACAGTTCCGGGTCAGTAAAGAAATTAACGAAGCGCGTCTCTTTGAAAGAAAACCCCGTTTTTAGAGTTTAGAGTGTCCAACTGTATGCTGTAAATTTGACAGTTGCGGGTCACACTTGTCAGTTGGGAGTCACGTGACACATGTTTATTTTCTGTTCTGTTTTCAGCGTTGTCATCTAAACAATGTTATATAATCAAACAAAACAGCTGTTTTAACAACAAGACATTAATTACACACTTTTGCTTTAAAATATGTATAAGAGCGATTTAACCATAACTAGTTCAATTCTTTATTGCCCACACATAAAGTATAAAACTACTAGATTGTTTTAGTTTTTTACACAATTTCAAATTATAAGCAATTACTACAAATGTTGTTATATCAAAATCGTCTTAACCAAACATCCATACTTCTGAGGAAGTCCCTATGGCTGACCCGGAAATGTCGCTCGTAAAAAAAGGTCAAATAGGTTAAATATTAGTCAGCGGTAAAGAATCTACACATGTATAGTTATGTAATAAGTACAGGTTTTGCTGAAATTATGGCTTCAAACGGAAGTTTTAGAAGTGTCGTGTAAACAATTTTCTGGTACTTTCACTTTCCCGGGAAGCTGTGCAGTCAAGCGTTTCGTAATCACGACTTCAGATGATCAAGTTTCGACAGCCAACATCAAATTTGAAACAGCTAAGAATATGACTAGATAATCGACATATCGAAATACTATAAAATTTGTGGAAAACAAATATGTTTTTCTAAAGGTGACCCGGAATTGTCAATTACCCGAATTTGTCGAGTTCACTGTATATATTGTTTATTGTAGCTATTTTTTTTATACTTAATATGATTAATATGTGTTATGCATCGTTAACAGGACATGACGAATGTGTGCGGTGTTACCTTTTCTGCGGCGGTGGGATGAAGAACTGGCAGCCCGGTGACGTTCCCGTAGCAGTATCATTCGGGGAAAAACAAATAGTTTTTCTAAAGGTGACCCGAAACGGTCGAGTTCGCTGTAATATGTATAAGCATAATATCAAGACCAAATGCACGATTCACTACCAGAGTATTTTGACACAGATATCACATCACCGTACTATTTATTTATATCACCCGAGGTATTCGTGAACAATGGCACATTGTTAATATAACCATATTGCACATACATAATTGATTCATGCCGAGTCGAAGCAAATGTATTTTCTCTTGTATTAAGTTGTTAGCATGTTGATTGTTTGTGTTTTATTTGTATGGCTTGTCGTAAGTTGGGTTTTTGTTGGCATTTCGTCGCCCCGTCAAACTGACCATCGTGTGAAACAACCCACCAGCTGCGAAGTCCTCGTTGTCACGAACAGAATTCTACAAACATAAATCACACACTATGGTAAAGTCGGCTTATAAGGAACCCGCTTATAAGGAATTTCTGCTTTTCATTCCCCAATGTCAGCACGATACTAGTTCACTGTACGTATATAAGGAACTCCGGTTTTAAGGCACATGTTTTTATGGCCCCGATGAGTTACTTATAAGCGGATTTTATTGTAGTAATATTCTAAGAGTGGAACACGTTCTGTTAAAATGTAGATCATAATGACAGATCAACAAGATCGTATATTTACAGTGGAACTTGAAGACTCAGTAGAATTCTTGCAATGTGCAGGTTTATTAAAGATGGACGGGTCGGACACGCCGCGCCGGAAATCAACGATATCGTACGTGGTGATGTCGACGTTGTGGTTGCTGTCGAACACGTACGCGCTGGAGACAGTGCCGCGTACAGGGATACATTCGCCGGCACCTGTAGGCAGTAGCACGAATTATAAACGAACACACACGCATAGCTACCGGAAATACTAGTGCTCAACGTACGTTACCCTAGTTTACTTTATACTAATTTATCTTTACCCTAGTTTAGTTTATACTAATTTATCTAAGGCCGATTGTAAAGCAAATTATCCAAATTTATGATATTCACTCTCAAACGTTCATGCCAGATGGAATCCATCTCATTTTAACGAGGTTTCAGAGAGAAAAAAGAGACCAATCCTAAAATGCTTAACGCTTCAAGCAAGGAAGCATTTGGTACCATTTTTATAACGTCTTTGGTATGACGCGGTCAGGGATCAACCCACAACCTCGCGCTCATTGGACGAACGCTTTACAGCTGAGCCACAGCTCCGGTTTATGGTGCCGAGTATTCTTAGGCCACAAACTGTACTCGATAAACGAGTCAATCACGGATTACATAAAATTATTTAATTATAACATTATTTTAAACTATTAGTAAGTTTATTGTTTCCGATCATTTACTAGTACATACTAGAGCATACTTACCGGTCATTGAAAGGGTGACGGTTATCTCGTACGGCTGAAGATATATGCGGTCACGAAACAGGTAGGTGACCACTTCCTTTCCGCTATTTCCCAGAGTGCCGCGAGACATCACGGTTGCGTTTCCTGAAAACACAAACGTTGTAACTGTAATTACTGTTTACGATTTTTATAATTACTTTATTATTATTATTATTATTATTATTATTATTATTATTATTATTATTATTATTATTATTATTATTATTATTATTATGTTTAGCTTTTTAGGTTAACATTATTATTAGCTATAAAAGTTTTTATTGATATATTTTCAAAATAGTTGATGAAAAAAAGATCGTACACCCGCCCTTTAAGCAGTTCTGCTGTTTCCTATCGTGAAGCAAATGAATGACACAGCAGCTTATTCATATCTGCAGCACCATTTACTTTTATAAATTCAGACATCTTTGTGCGGTTCTGCTCAACACTGATCAAAACAAACGCTTAATTATTACTATAAAAAGTCAAAAACAGTTTTTTTTACATTATAGCGAATTTTAAAATATATAAAACTGCGTAAATCGTACCCAAACGCAATAGAATATAACATGAACGCGTTTTATTATTTTTCAATGTGGTGCGCTTTGGTTTGTAATAACATCGCTCATTGTAATAAAATGTCAGAAAGTAAAAACACCACACATGTAGCTTGTAACGTTTTGAGCTACTCAACGCCTCTGGTAATACAATATTACAAACTGGTTTGTTACTAAGTTACTACAGTACAGTGGTTGCCTACCTGGTATGCACTCCCGGAAGAGCGGCTCACCGACGTCCAGGGTGCTGCACGTGCCGTCACCCCACGCCTTCCACTGCACGTTCTGACACGTGCCAGATAACACGGGGTATAAAGCAATATAGCAATTACTGATGTGAAGTTTAGTAAAAACAGTTATTGCATCACATTGTATTTTACAAGTATATGTTAATGTGTAAATGGAAAATTTGTGTCGTTTGATATTTGATTTTATTTCCCTATAAATGCAAGGGTATGTCTTATAATAGGTCTGAAGTATAAAACGTTCATATGGTTACATAAAGAAATGTTTTACACAAGTACGACCTTTCTGTATTTCTGATACCTATGTAGTACACGCGTTCCGAAGTTCCGTCTGATAAGTTTATGAAAAATAAAGTTTTAACAATCCTTTATTGAAACATATCCCAAGTCATTAAACTAAAAAAATACGCCGAAGCATTACTTGTTCTGCCTTTTAGATACATGTATATTTGCGTTTTTTTATATTATTGTATTATATATATATTTCACTGGTTCAAGCTTGTATTTACGTTTTTGTAGTCGATGATGTTGACCAAGTCCTCTTTGAACGGCATCGGAAACATCCCATAATATAACGTCGTGTTGGCGTGTATGTACGTGATCTGACGTTCACCGTCAAACACCGATCTCACTGTCCCGTTCGCGAACGCAAAACCATATCCCACGTTACGTGATGACGTCACAGAATCCGCAACGTCGACGGTGCGTGATGACGTCACAGAATCCGCAACGTCGACGGTGCGTGATGACGTCACAGAATCCGCAACGTCGACGGTGCCGCTGACCAGGAAAAGCAGAGCCTGGTACTTGGTTGGGAGACAACATATAGGTGGCAGAGGGAGGCCGCCGTCCTTTAAACCGGAAGTGAGAGATAAATAAGGTAGATTCACCAACACAACTAGTCCCAAAATAGGTTTTACAAACATGGTTGAACTCCTTGAAAACGTTTAAGAAAACATCCCGGGCAGTTATGCACTGCGAAACATTATGTATTATACATATGTAATGTATACATGTACATATGTCGTGTAATCATTTAACTTCATAAATAACTATCAGTCTATCACAGTGTCGTCGGAGGTCAACAACTAATCATTACATTTTGTTCACTGTACACAATAGCCGATTTAAACTACGCTGATACTTATGCTTGCACTGACGATGCCGTATATTAAGACATTTGACGTGCTGTGTCCGAGACGTCCGCTTCATCAAACGCTCAGTACAGTGTTCGTTTCGGAAGTTTTTTCAATCTTATAATAATGATGAGCCATACTGATTTATTTTCGTCCGTATAAAGAAAATGTACCTAAACATACATGTACGTGTATGTTGAACTCTTCATATACAAAATATTTATAAAATTGGTCATAATAATTATAAAGCGGTTCAAAAGTAACTTTTTGATATCAGATTTTTTAGAACTGAGAAGACAACAAGTAAGTATGTTATAATATTTTATTTCTTATAGAATGTACTTTCTTACATTAACAGCATATAAAATTAGGAAATAATGCTAATCTACCCGGTTTGATTTGATATGACATTGCCAACTTTAAAAGCTTTTTAACATTTCCCACACAAATGAACATCTGTGATGTCAGAATAAGGCAACATGTACAATGTATTACTATTGTTATTATAATGACAAAATTAAGTCAAAATAGCAAAATGTAAAAAATAACTAGAGCCTAAATGAGAAGGTACCAAACATGTAAAGTAAGGAATGATATGTTAGCAAGTCGAGTATTTACAGGAAATCGCTCGTCGGAACCAAGTCGCATACAAAACAGACACACACGCGTGCGTATAATATATGAGTATCTATAATACAAGTCATATTTGGCAATCCGCTCTATAGTATAACATTATGCAAATAAAATGAATGAATATAATAACGTATTCTAACAAACAAGACAACAAATCAAAATGTTTTACAGACAAATGTAGTTCAGTTTTACTGAGTATTAATGGCCAACTTTCAACTTGAACTAAACAAAGAATTGGAAGATTTCTATTGCATGAAATATTGTTTTTTACTAATCGTTGTAAATATTTACACAATACACAAACTTTAACAGAAGATGAACATTAAGTTAATACAAAGGCGTTTAAAGGTATTTAAAGAGATACAACCAAACTTTACCTAAGTCAACCTAAACTAAAAACCACGCACATCGGGGATGGCTTCAGCGTTTAACTTAGTAACAAATACTCCTATTACAATCAAGGTTAGTATCCCCATGTAAACATATATAAGTACAGAATGTCGGTGTACAAATGACTTTGAACGCGTTGACTCAAGTGGGCAGCAGACTAAGGCGTAGTGGTGACCAGGGCGGGCCACAGTCGCGCCCTTCATTTGTGCTGAACGCCCCGCTGTTATGTTGAGCGCCCTGCCCACGCGATAACATGCCTAGATGTCACCTCGGTTACGCCCAACGGTACGATTCAGGTCCAGGTCCGTAGGTGAGGGCCGGAAGTGGTTGGCGGGTATCCATGTCATACAGATAGGGCCCGGGGCCCTGTGTGTAGGGCTGACCGTAGTAATAGTCCTTGTAGGGCGGCTCCAGGGGCATGGGGTAGGATCGTTCCAGGTACTCGCGAGATCGGGAGTGCTTGTCGTAGTAGTCCTGTACCAAACAGACGAGGATGTAAGCATGGTTGTTCAATTAAAAGATTCATATAAACACTCAAATGTTCAATGCCCCCATTTTTCATTTAAAATTGTAGCGTTAATAGAAAATGTAAAGTCATAAAATTTCAACACCATGCAACGTCATATAATGTCTTTAATGAGAATCCGATAATTTTCAATTTTAAAACGCTTTAGCAAGTTCCGGACGTCAAACTTAAATGTATAACAAATCGACAAAGAACTGCTAGAACACAAAGTTACTTCCCCTTACAGTTACATTAGTTATTTATTGTAATATCCCAAAGTAAAAGGGAGGTAGCCGTGTGAGGAGAGGAGTGTGTGACCTACCCTGTCCTCGTATCGCTCCTCGCTGATGTAGCAGCCGGCGATGCTGTAGAAGGTGGCGGTCAGCGCGGCGAAGAACATGGCTACCCAGCCAATGATGTACGAGTACCCGTATGTCCGGTCAGTCGCCGTCTGCACGTCCTGTAACACACAAACACGCGTGAGCGGAGTAGTTTGATTGATGGCTTACTCTGGACCATGATTAGTTTTATGACGACCGGGTGAACAGTTTGGTTTGTAAGCTGAGAAAAAGTTGTTGCACGATGCAACTTGGGCCTAATGGACAACGTGTCGTTGGGGAGTGGGTTGCGAGTGAACAACATTGTGGCGGTCTTTTTGGAACATACCCAGTTAACATGTACCGTAATTGAAATAGGCTTCGGCATTGATAATAATATAAAAGAATAATAAACACGGTTGTTTTAGTGTGGCCACACTGCGGCAACAAAAACCATTTCAAAAGGTTGTTGACATGAAAATATGTTAAGCTACACTATTTTACTGCTGATATATTATTAGGCCAATAACCTTTCATTGTCGTGTTTATTGGGTGTTTTAATCTTAGCCACTTAAACAGCCATTTAATAAGGGCGAAAAGGTTGTCCCCATACAATGCAGAATATTAACAAGACATGTATTTTTTACCACAATGCACAATTAAGAGAGCTTTATACATTGACATGTAAGCACATTGCTAGCAGTGGCTACATGTTTGGAAGTAAGAATGACTTCAGGAGGTCAATACATCTACAACCCTTAGTTTGAAGTCAAAATTAAAGTGTTCTTGCCTCGTGTGTTCATGGGCCTACAGACAACAATGGCTAGAGACTATGTACTGGTACTCACGCTGTCCCAGCCGAACCAGAACTTGCCGGTGTAGGGGTCCACGTCACTGATCTTGTTTCGTTCCAGATACTCCGCGCCGTGGAAGAACGCGATCGACGCCGCCGTGCTGAACGCTGCAACAGGAACCAGGTTCCATGTCAACAAATGTACACTTCTAGAGTTTATACAATTTGATATGAAGAATGTGTGTTTTTGCGTTTATTTATCTTTCCCAAGTTATGCGAGCGCATTATGGAACTCATGACCCTAAGTTTGCCATCCAGTTATCACCAGTAGACCAACCCGCTAAAATATGCATGTTTTAACAATGGATCTCAATGTAACCAACTCATTTCATATAAACAATGCAGCACCATGCTTAGGGTGACGGGAATATTTATTCCATGTGATTATAAATTACGCACGATTAACAATATTGGACTTTTTAGATATCACGCCTGCACATCGATCTTCTCTAGCACCGATTTTAAGCGTATCACCTCGGTGCTACAACAGTTTATTGTGCATGCGTGACTATCACAATAATATTTATTGTACCTGCGATGTAAGCACACAGTCCGGCAATGTACGCCCACTTCGACTGGCGCCAGCAGCACAGCACGAGGCCGAAGATGTAGGCCACGAGGAACACGACCAGGGCCAGGATGAAGAACGCCACCCAGCACCGCATCAGGTCTGAAACAGGGGAAATGGTTGGTTGGTTGGTTGGTTGGTTGATTGGTTGATTGATTGGCAGATCGATCGACTGATCGATCAACTGATTGAAATATTATTTTATCGATTTCTTGATTTATTAAAGGGTTAGTTGGTAAATTGTTTGATGGATTGTTTCTTATATATTATTTGTGAGTGATCCTAAATTATAAATAGCATATGCATGCAGTATGGTCATACGCGCCAGCAATGCTGCAACGCAAAAGGCATGCATATTACTAATACTAGTAGATGAAGTGCGTCATGTTTAAATGCTTTTTGGTTCAGCCATGCATCCCAAATGGAGCACATGTTACTCTCTCACGAAATTGTGCCATCAGGTCACGGGCGTTACACGATTTAACATTTTCAGTTTCTAAATACCAACAAGTTGTTTTAGCACAATGATAAGGCTATTGCGCTGTTTTAAGTAGGTATTACTTGTGAAGATGGAAATGTTGACGTAATGGACTCATACGCATACATATCTACTCTTCTCCTGAATGCAATGTTTCCAAATATGACTGCTATAACTACAAATGTATAAGGGATATTTATAACAGCAAGCGACTCACGTATGCGGGAGATGTAGTCATTGGACCAGTCGTTGTTGGCTTGCTCCTCCGGGATCTCGTACTTGACGAAGAAGCAGTGCTTGTCAATCACCTTGGGCTCGTAGGTGCCGAGGTTCTCCAGGACTGAAACATTAGACACACGTGTGTGGGTCCACGTACACGGGGTGCATACATACATACATAATTATGCGTTAAGAGTACTGGTTCAATAAATTGGAAATATATTTTGAGAAAAAAGGAAAGTCCTCCGGGAGCATAGTCTGCTTGGGGCAAATAGTAGCCTCGGTTTTATTGAAGTTGTTCATTTAAGGTAGTGAAAAAGGTCATGGTCAACGCAGAGTGAGTTGCGTTCTGCGATTATAAAGACTTGCGGCCCGCAGTAAAAACTGTGGAAATGTCATGTCTATGTTAGGCTATGTCAACTATGTCATGTTGGACCATGTTGTGCCAAAACATTAGTGATGTGTGTGTATTAACGTGTATTAGGAACAATACGAATGATATATGCATTACGTGGGAGAGCTTGGTGTTGACCATGTCAATGGGTATGTTTTTTGTAGTACACATATCTGTTATAAACAATAGAACCAACTTTTAAGTTCCTGAAATGTATACCTCTTTCATAACACATGTTGCCATTAAACTCCGACTGGATTCATGCGTCAGTGTTTATATACATGTACATGTATGTTAAATATACATTTTATTGTAGAGTTTTCAATATATGCTTCCAAGTATTTACATTTAATGAAGGCAGACAAATAGTCACGAATCTGACACCGAGGCCGATTTTAGCCTTCACGAAATTTACCCGCATTTTTAAAAGAGTCTTCAAAGCGAAGGTGTAATTAGGTACAGTGTATTTTGTGGAAATGAACGAAAAACACACACAATCCTTTCATCGTACAAGCGATCATGCCTTTATAACACTCAACCCAGTTCAGTATTTGTACGATGCGTTTACACAGACTCGACAAATTCAAATGCAACAAATGAAATGCAAAGGCATAAAATTAATATAAAATGTACAAACATGAGATTTGATCGGCTCATTATCAAGTCAGTGTAAGAAGCAGACGGTAAACAACTTTGAAACGAACTTGTTCTCTATTGTAAGTTCTCCGTCACATAGAACGCGTGCGTTTCAGCCCAAAACTAATAAACATTCGATTGACAAATTTCAATTTCTTAGGCAAATTTTATGTTCACAATAAACAGCTAATGAAGATGAATGTTTTCATAAATGTTTCGACGGGCAAGGACTATTCATAGTATTTCATAGCTTTGAATGTATGTATGTCACTAGATTTCCTTTCACGCTTGTTAAGCAAAGTATACAGACTCAACAAACATTGTGAAACTATTAGGTGCGTTCATCCGTTCAACTTATGAATGGTAGTATTTGGCAGTTACCGAACTTATAAAATGATGGTGACGAATTACATATGTAATATTGTAACATGTTGTAATAAAATGTGTCATAAATGAAGAAACTGTTTTCTGTTTTCTTTTAAATTACATAGTTTATATCGTGTTCGTAATAAACTCCCCTTTGACTTTTTCGTTGGGTAAAGAGATAGCAATCAACACATAGCGTAAAGTCAATTACAAGACATTAACAGTTGCATCTGCAGGAAAGTATGGTCACATCTGTGTTGCTTTTAGCAAATGGTACACAAGTAAAAAGGCACAGTTTTCAGTTTTTCAGAAGTTAGACAATTTTGATTAAGTCAAACATTTAGTTGGTACCAAAAACGAGCTAGTGGTGATGAAATCGGTCGACATGTTTAGATAACTCAAACCCCGAGACCTATAAAACAGCGTACTTTCATTGTATTTAAGACATCACGCGGGATGAGCATCAAAACGGTGTCGACAGTGTCACATTTCAGTTTTTTCTTCTCATTTTAGATCATTTTACGTGAATCGGTCAGGAATTTTAAACTACATTCCACATGAGCAGCAAGCATAAACAAAGGAGAGGGGATAGTGCACGATTGCGGTACTGGTACCTACCATATATAGCTCTACAGGTGGCTCAGTATTAAATGTCAGATACGTTACCATAGTTACACGTTCGTATTTGTTTTAAAAATTACTAGAAGTATAACCCGCACTCCAAAATGTATACGGCACGGGTCCATACTATAGTTGCATACATGTTGGTATAAAGCAACACCGCGAATTACAACTACAGCAGGGTATCCAAAGAATATTTTATTATTTTGTGGAAGTGATTTCACACCTGACATCAAGTCAATGTCCCACATGAGATCATATGAAAGGTGGGCGCTGATCTTTTGGCAGATAGGGGGCTCAGTAGTAAATTGTTTTCGCCAAATAGATGTGAGCCATTTGACTGCGAGTAATTGAGTTAGTGCTCCATCAAGTCCGTTCCCTGGACATGCTGAAAACACGCGAATAGACCACAATGGTGACCAAATGAAACGCACTCAGTGATTAATGATGGGAATTTTGATCACAACAACTGAGACCTGACCAGTGTGAGTCGTCTAATATAAACGATCCTTGTAAACAAATGCCAGCAAAGAACAACACCTTGTGTTCATAATCAGTCTATTTAGCAGAGTACCGAAAGCGTTGAACTTTAAGACTTCGAAAAACCAAGGTAAGAACAACATTTATAACTTTAAATAGACATAAATTTGGCAAATCGTTTTAGATAATTCACGTTGAAAGAAGATCAATTAGAACTCTTTATCAACTGTGCCATCAGTTCCCCAACCATGTAGGAAGTGAGGCTCCCATGTTGATCATAAAATGTGCAAATGGATAATGCTATACGTAAAGTCAGACTTCAAATCTTCCTTATTCAGCAACCGAATCGCATACAAATTAAAACTAGAAACCCAACCAGCTTTATACAATAACAGAGGCTATGAAATTCGAGCCGGATCGAGTTTTCATTACAAACGCTGGCACAGGAACGCGAGAAGAGAGTATCAAAATTATGGGATCCGAAGTTAATAGCCCTTGTCTGGGGTCGACCAACAGGGCCTTATAAGGAGTCAACGGTCCGCGGCCTCAGTAGGCGACCATGAAGATGGTCACTCGAGTCACACAGTCAAAGGGTATAGGGTTAATGTTCAAAGGCATCTGAACAAGGTTGAATGTCAACCAAGTCGTTAAACATGTACGCCTATTGATTGTGATTGACATTAAGACAAACTAAATGTTTGATTTGTCAACGAATACACACAACTGCCTATGGCAATTTTGGCATAAAGATACACACACACACGAGTTTTCAACGTCGTAGATTAACTTTAAGCACCTTTATTGTTATTATTCAAAATCAAATTCTGACTTTTGGAGAAACACAGTGAGTCAAACTGAAACAATTTTGAAAACCACAAAACCGCTACATCAAAACCAGAGCAAGCCAAAAGTGTGTGGAAAACAAAAGCTAGGCCAATTTGTACATAACCCAATAAATGTGTTCCTCCAAGACCTTAACATCTCCAAAGTCACTTACACGGGGCATTCCTGCCGGGGAAGCACTCTCTCCACATGCCGCTGTAGCGGTCGCTGGTGATTCTCCCCGTCACAGGGTCGCGCTCACGTGCCTCGCGGACCTTGACGCTTAGTTCCGTCACGTTGACGGACATTTCCGTCCAGTGGTCGGTGGCGAAGGCAACAGAAAGGAGCACGATGCCGACCAGTCCGCAGATGGTGGCCAGCACAAGAAGCGCGGACCCAGCCCAACTCTGACTCATCGTGTTGCTTGGGTCGCTTCTCTCTAACGTCCACAACCACTCACAACGTTGATTCGGTTTCCAACCGTAATTTAAGATTCTCCGCTAATTTACCGAACTGACACAACGTGCTTATGCTTTTATTGCACAGAGATAAATCCAACGAAGAAACGCTAGCGTTGGTTCTAGTAAATAAATTATTTAAATTGTAGTCGAAAACGAAACCTGTTCAATCTCAAGAACACACCCTTTAACAACAAGAACACTACTCATTTAACTGAATAAAACAATTCACTAAAACTGAGTAAAACAACGGACGCACAACGCGTGACGGACACATCAGCCAGCTAAACAAAGATGTTAATTAAACCACAACGAATGAATAATGAGGCTGTTGAAATTGTTTAAATTGTTCAACATCAGCATTATGTATTTGCAACACAAAAACATACCAATTACGTGAAAACATGATAAACAGTAATAAAAGACACAAAAAATGCTAAAATCAAGTACACTTCGGAGAAAACAATAGTCATACGCATTGTGTGGGAATGAATAGACCTTTCAGATAAATGAAAAAATAAGAAAAGATTTGAATATAAAAGCAAATATCTTAAGTGGTCAACATTATTGCTATGCAAACGCACTTTCATAGAGCACGAACTCACAATAACGACGGACAACATACAACTGCAGTATACGTACGAGCTGTTGTGTGTACATGTGTGTGTGAACAAACTGGTCTCTCTGGAATTAAACAAATTGCCTGATATGACCCCTTGTCCAACCAATATGACGTAAGACAAACATAACGTATGTGACTTTTTATTTATAGGACTAGGACGCCCCGTGTGTCACTGTATCTATGAATTGGGCAAGAAAGGAGAGTCCTCAGAAAGTATAACCTGCAGTGTAAAATAGCAGCCTCGGTTTTATTGAAGGTCTTCATCAGTGGTTATTCAAGATGCCACACCACTGACACCCCTAGCGCATGAGCGGAACAACATACAATCCATGATCCTAAAGGACTAGAAAATTATAAAATACACAATGATGTAGTACGACATACTAGTAGTATATAGCCTTCTATGAATTAGGCATGGATCTTTTTTAACTCCTTTCGCAAGATCAGTGGTGTGTGAACCAATTTTCAAACGAAATACATTTTCAGGTAGCTTAATGCATGAGAAAATAAACCAACTCGTGTAAATATGCTAATTAATGTATTAACTAGCCAATTTGTGCGCATTTATCATCGATTGTCCTGATGGACGTAGATGCTGGGATACACGCAACAGTGACATCTAAATTACCTACCCCCACCCCCGGGGCGCTGTAACGACAGAATAACAATAAACCGCGTGATAGCATCTGACAGGATTCACGGATAGACACTTTATTACAAGATTTGAAACATATTTATCTGGTATATTTAACCATAATTTTGAAATACTTTATGACAAATACCACAAACACCCTGCGAATCCGGATTCCCCCGATATACAATAGAAATGGGAGTAAATCCTCAGCGGGTCGATAAACTGATTATTGGACTGAATAATTCAATAGGATTACTTGTTTTCTTCTTGCACTGTTGTGTTACATCTGCATAAAAATTACGCTTAAGCTTATACATATACGTCTTAAGAATTCCTGTTTTCTTTCCGCGATTTCACTGATAACTTTTTAACGTTTTGTCGTCCCAAGTCTAAAAATAAAAATATGAACACGACCAACAACCAAAGGTAACCGGACACCGAGGGTTGAAACTATAGATGAGAAATTAGGGCGTTTCCCGTCAATACTAGTTCTATAAGACTTTACAACAGAACAACCATTTACATGCATTTGTAACATCAAATATAGTTTTGTTGTAACAATGTATATATTTGATCAGCGTCTCAAGCTGTTGCGAGAAGCAAACTGTTCTATAAGATCGGTATGCTGTAAGCCGATCAATGAACATGTTTACCATGAGTAACAAGGAAGACTTGTTCGTCTAGCCATCATATGACTGAATCATTTACGTAAAAACAAAAATATCTAGCTCTCAACGTCCGGGTACAGATGCACCCACTACGGGGTACAGTTCCCCACCCCACCCTTACTCCTTTCCACTTACATCTAGTGTCGTTGCCGGGGTAGCACTCCCTCCACATGCCGCGGTGTCGGTCGTGCGTATTACGCGCGAGCGCAGGGTTGAGGGACCGGTCGCGCGCGTTGTTTACGCTCAGATCACGGACGTCGACGTCAAACTCCTGCCAGAAGTCCGTGGCGAAGGACACCGCGAGGAGAACCATGACAATTGGCCCCAGGATGGTGGCACTCACAATCATACACGTCCCGCACGAACTCCGACCCATCGTAAATGTTCACGTCCGTCCGATACAGTAAAGAACACCGTCGTCAACAAAATGGCCACCCCAAACACCAACTCCAACTACACAGGTGTTGACTATTGATATAGCCCGTTCAACTGCAGCACCCCGAAATCGAAAAACGTCTTCGTACCTGTGTGCACCGCCCTGTATGACAAACACAGTCACATTGGACTTGTACAACCGGAGGCATACACCGTGACGAGCGATTGGATTTCCATACCTGGCCGGCTATGTCAACTGGGGTAGAAGAGCGCTGGGCTTTGTCATATTGCCTATACAGGCTTTTACATTCATAATGCTCGAGATCATGGTATACTTTGACTAGGTATACTTTATATACGATCAAATATTGAAGTAGGGAACATATTTTTACGGAGATTTGCAGCAATAGTTCATTTAATTGCTGTTAAAGGGCTAAGCTTTGTACAAAACCAATATAAAAAATCTAGTCGGCGCAGAATGGTATAATGTAAAATATGGCTTTAAAGATCAATGTACATCAAATGTACGTGTTTTATATTAGTTATACCTATAATTTAATCAGTTGCCGCCGATACAACCGAACACAGATATATCTGACATGCAAATATTATTTTAACGGCAAAAAACGTAAAACTGCTTTTGCATGTAGTAAAATCAGTGATAATTTTTGGTGAACGTTTTGCGTGATTTGCGCATACTTTGTCTTTAAAACGCAAAATTGAAAATGCTAAAAACGCTTGCAAAAATGGTCAAACATCCTATTTATCCCTTTTTAGATAAGGAGTTACAAGTCGACATTTCAGTTTATCGCAATCTAATGTATAGATAGATGATTTGATAGTAAAAAATGTACAGCAACCTTATTTATCAATAATAATCGCAACAAACCAAATGTTTTCACAGTCAAATTCGTCAAAATGGGCTGTTTTCTATTGCTACATTGGGTGTTAACATGTCAACTGTCAGATTGTTTTCAACATAATTTTTATTTATTATTGAAATTCAAATTAAATAAAAAGAGCTACAAACACTGGTTTTATTTGTTAATAAAAGCCGCATTCAAGCAATTGTCAAAGAAATTTCCATTATGTTTTTAAAAATCCAATTGTTTTGGAAAATGTGCACTTTTTTATCCCATACTTCCAAAGCGAAAAATATTTCGGAGTAAAATCAATAATTATTCTTAAAAATAAAAACGGCGTCACGTCTAACAAAGACAAAAGTTTTGGGAAACCACTCGAAAAAATATGTAGAAAGGATAGGGATTTCTTTTATATTTATGATATTCTATTGATCAGACAATAGGCCTACGCCTAGACACGTATTTGTCATGTCAGATAAACATTCCATACAAGGCAAAATGCAACAACAAAACAACTGTAAGACCAATGCCATTTTATAGGTGGGGCCGGGTAACTGGAAACGCATTTATAAAGTACTTGTATAAATTATACCATGGTGATACTCATTTCCGCAGCGCCGTTGACGTGGGGGATGTCCGTTTTAAAACGCACTCGGACATTTCTATTTGGCGTCGGGGCTTACATTTTGTTAGTGGAACATAGTGCAAGATAATGGAGCGCCCACCACACATGACAACTAACGTGCTCAGTGAATAGCCGTTGACGTCAAAATGGCGCGAGTTTTTATAATCACAACTTCACGGTGACGTCATTTACACATTGTTCTGTTTGCAAACAACAAAATGGGGAATCAGAAATCAAAACAGATTGACAGATCGGAGCAGTATACAACCACTGAAAGCGTAAACACCGAGCCAAAGAAAGTAGATGAATGTACCGATTTAGAAAATAACGCATGCAAGTTTTTCCCTCATCAGAATTTTTACGAAGGGGATGTTGACGAAATAGTGGGACTTAAGTCCCCAATTGATCTTCCGTACGTTGATCTACCGAGGCCCGATGTAAAACGATACACACGTCATATGGTGAGAGATCACTTGGCTATATGTCAGAAAGGTATGGTTCACAAGTTTTAGTTCTTGTATTAAGTTTTACTGAGTAATGTTTTTCATTTTAAAACAATGTCAATTGATTACGGTTGCTGAGAACGGAAGTTTTCCGCATTTTGTTGTCATGTACAAACTAATTGTATTATAAATACATGTACACATTAAACTAATGCCAAAGGTAACATTTCTGTAATATTACCCTGCAAATACTGTTTCACACATGTTCTGATCTGTTCTCAGAGAAGAGAAACGTTCGTTCAGTTCCGCCATCGGTTGCGTTCACGGTCGAATGGAAGGGAGATCGGGTGAATCTGCAGCAACCCCAGCCTGCGTCGAGGAGACACCAAGATGATCATGAGCCGGTACACAGCCGCCCGCCACACCACAGTGGGGTAAAACGCGTTTCCATTCCACTGGTACTGTTGCTGTACCCATATTCCGATACAGATGAACGATCGTACAACGCTGACCGTTCAGTTTTGACAGCGCTAGTACATTAACGAGATGTTTGCTCCTTGAAATATAATATTTTAATATCGCCTTGTACCATACTTAACCAGAGTCCAGATCTATTAGCAATATATTTACATATTTTGGCCCTTTTTAAGAAACAGCGCAGAAGACATTTTGCCTTTTTATATTATTTAGTAAATAATTTCAGGATTACAACTGTGAAGAGCGTCAGATAATGGCGGAGGTTATGCGACAACACGTTCTAGCGGAACGTGTAGCGCGGGCGCACACCAACGAAGAACGATTGGAACAAGCGCGCCGGAAGCGTCTTGAACGCGCGGAGATGGAGGCGGCGCGCGTGCAGCAGAAGATGCAGGCCGGGAGACCGTCAGAGGAAGAGCGGGTCCGGCGGCTACGTGATCTCGCGGAGACGACGCGCGAGATCCGTCAAGCGTCCATTCACACGAAGAAAGAAGTGGTCGAGTAAATCTTACAGCCTCGCCATTCCACACAGTGTAACAGACATTGGTTTGATGACCTGCTTTTAAATCCTGACAATTTATGACAATTCATAAATCAATAATAAAAACTGTTAATGTTTCCCTCTTTATATCTACAAATAAGTGAGTACAAACAATAAGCATATACACAAGTTTTGTGCTAAATATAAGTACAAAAATATTTTGAGATATGTTTTTCCTCTTCTTTATGTCAACATGCGTGTTTTACCCGGTAAGTGATTGCCTTGTACATTTTATATGAAATGTTTTGATTTGATAAAAAAAAATCATAAGTAAATGAGTTATAAAAAGTTAAATATAAAATCAGGATTTCTTAAATGGACATATGGTTTGAAAAGGTAGAGCAATACAAAAATTCCTTTGGACAATAGTTGCTCATAGTTGGCCACATGGACAATAGTTGCTCATAGTTGACCATATGGACAATAGTTGCTCATAGTTGGCCACATGGACAATAGTTGCTCATAGTTGACCATATGGACAATAGTTGCTCATAGTTGACCATATGGACAATAGTTGCTCATAGTTGACCACATGGACAATAGTTGCTCATAGTTGGCCACATGGACAATAGTTGCTCATAGTTGGCCACATGGACAATAGTTGCTCATATGGACAATAGTTGCTCATAGTTGACCATATGGACAATAGTTGCTCATAGTTGGCCACATGGACAATAGTTGCTCATAGTTGGCCATATTTATAAAGCACCCTTGGGAAAAACTTTAGGGAAAATTATGGCAAATTACAACAAAAATATAGAACATTACAAATCTTAAAGATTATGGAAGATTTCATATCCTATTCTATATATATGTCTATGTAAGTTGTTTTCAAAAAATGGAAAAAAAACACTAAGAGAACTTGAGGAAATTTCACTTTTCTTAGTTTTTACCTAAGGTGCTTTATGAATACGGCCACAGGTTTCTTTCACAACAATTAAAACATAACCAAATACATGTATGTGTTATGGTACATAAAACATGTAAGATCATACTTCCCAGTAAAGAAAAGTTGTTTTCAGCTCAATATTATCACAGACAGACAAGAAAAATGCAGACTCGTTGTAGTAACACCACCACAGTCCAATACACAAGAAATACATTTAAACAACTAGCAAAATAAACAAAAACAAGAGGGCCCAGAGGGCCCTGGGTCGCTCACCTGAGGAAAAGGTCACAGGCAACAGTGGAGCCAATAATAGAGAACCCCAGGGGCATAATTTGAACAACTTTGGTAGAGGACCTTTTGATG
>Ga0224511_10000321_pt1 | contig 21297 bp, 12 predicted proteins | sample SF_May12_sed_USG_2_FD_169988 | JGI IMG/M metagenome (GOLD analysis project Ga0224511, IMG submission 169988) | Sediment microbial communities from San Francisco Bay, California, United States - SF_May12_sed_USGS_8_1 | ecosystem: Environmental > Aquatic > Marine > Sediment | place: USA...
TGCTCGGCCCGAAAATCTAAAATCACTCGGCAAGCCTCGTGATTTTAGATTTTCTCAGCCTCGCAGGATAAACTTGAGCTATATTCAACACTAACCTAGTATTCTCTATATATTTTATACAGTCAATTCCAGCGTAACGTTTGCAAAACAAATAGTATATTTAGTCACTAAGCGAATAGCGTAAGTTTATATAAATAATTCAAGCTGACAAAGAATATATAATAAAGCATTTGTTATCAATTACACATCACTTATTTACATTAACAATTAAAGTCAAATAAGAAAGCTCTGTCAAAAAAGATGTACATGCATGTTTGAAACTATCAGTAAATTTACATAAGTGATTTACACTACATGCGTCTTGTCTCAAATATATGATCATACTGTTTGTTGCAGAGACTTAGCAAACGCTCTTTTAGGTCACATGAACATAATTCCAGCAAATAGCAATAACCCATCATGGTTGTTTGTTTTGCCTTTGTACCATTTCTTGAGCGGGCTGTGCAACCCTTTTGATGAAATGAAGGAAGACCTGTCACACGCTGCACACAAACCGAGCTGGTGGGGGACGGCAGATGTTGCAAATGCGGTTGAAAGACTCAAGAATTCTACAGAATGGTCAGTGTAAGTACACGACGTTTAATAATTAATAAACATATGACTTCTTACGCAGTCTGTAAAATTTGTCAATCAATACGGAAAATGCCCTCATACGCAACAAACCAAACAGGAAGTCTTAAAAATTAGCTAGCTGTTGTCAGTGTAAAACAACAAAACCACTGAATAGACCAGTACGAGGTATACCTTAACGTATTTTATGTGTCATATAAAATTTGTTAAGGGGTCCCGGGACACTAACAACTTTATCACTGAACGTTTTTAAATCAATAAATGCATTGAAAAAGAAATGTTGTCTCTTAAACACTAATAGCTAGACTGCATTTTAACAAATCCATATTGTGAACAGCTGGTTGTTACCGTTTAGTATCCGTCATTTAAATTGACCCAGTGAGTAAGGGATTTCTGTGACAGTTTAATGCAGTCCCAGTGATATCCAAGCAATGGTATTTATTTATTTTGCCACTGTTTGTGAGCGCATGTCGTCTAAATATAATTTTAACTGTCAAATTCTGTCAAACCAGTTGGGTGAATGTTAATGAACTGTTTTAGTTATGTGTCGTGTTCAAATGGATAGACGGTTATAAGAAATAAATTAAATATATTATCTGATTTATTTGACCTTACAATGGCCGTTCCTTACGAATAATCCGATATTATTCGTTAGTTTGACGTTATTGTAAAGCAGTGATGTACCATTTGTCAATGACTAATCCGTTAATATCAATCTTGCTCTATAACGATTTATGTAGCGCAGTGGTACAGCAGTTTGACTGCGTAGTTGATGACATGGGTTCAAATCCCCGAGACAAAAGGCGATCCAATGAGAAGACGGTTGCAAACATAGCAACACATGGTATCATGACTCACATCCCAAAACGTTAACCACTGAGTGACATTTCCATACATTAACACAGTGAGCAATACTTAAGGATTGAATTTCATTCTGGTTGCGTTGATGAGATCATGAACGCAATGGTAAAACTGGTAAATACATGAAGCGCACTGGCCAGTTTTACAATTGCGTTCATGATCCCATCAACGCAACCAGAATGAAATTCAATCCTTATATTTACATTCTTAAATACAGAAATGCACTATATTCAAGTTCAATTTTACATTATAATTGTTTGTTTTAAGTGAATAAAATAACCTTGTCAGCGGGAGGAAAAGGCTGTTCTTCATTCCCTCATAACACATTCTAATTATTTATTAGGCGCTATAAAAAGTACTTCCAAGTGAATAATAATTTCTTAATAAATCACGGGTCGCAAATTGAAACAGTAATTGTAATAGTACATACACCGATAACTCCATTGTTTAAAGGGGCGCAACTAATGAATTATGCCGTTTGATAATTGATTTTATTGTGCTGTGCTGCAAAAAAGTGTCCAGTACGGCAAGGTTTTTTATGCATTGTTTACATTACGTTGCAAAATTGAAACAAGTTTGAGTGTTTTTCTACAGTTTTTGTTTACAAAAATGGAGGAAAAGAAAATAAGTATTACGTGTTTTAGCTTCAGATTATGTTGGAAAAAAGTTCTTTTTATGTGTGCAGTATTTGCTTAAGAAAACTGTTGTTTTAACTTAAAGAAATGAAAAAGAATGTCAAACAGAAGGCAGGATTCCTTTGGAAATGTGTCTTGAAATCAATGTTTATTCTTTTATTTACAAGAATAAACTATGAACAGTCGTCTATCGTTAGAAAAATATCAATTCACTTGGCAAAACATGTGACAATCTACTTCATTAGGTAGGTCGGGTTTCCGTTTTTAAATAATAAAACGTTCAGAATGTAGAATGTAATGAAAAGCCTACGCCAGTGATGAGGCTTTGTAATTAGAGGCTTATCAACGCAATCGTTTTCCTTATCAAAATGCTTGTTGAATGTAAATATGTTAAAATAACCTGCTCGTATTAAATGACAGCTGTATACAAATCTATTTATAGACAGCAAACACTGCCGAAGATAAATTGGGAAAGGTCAATACAAGGTCAAATAAATCAGATAATACAATACAGTACTGTTACGATAAAGGAAGGAAAAACAATCTTTGACTGCATGCCGATTTTTGGCTAACTAAACGAGTCATAATATAAATCTAGAACTTAAAAAATAAAATAAACAACATTAGACTATACAAACAGAGCAAGTTAAAACACTTATAACGGACGTTTTGAACACATCCATATGTAAAAGTAAACTTACCTAAAATCTGATACAACTAGCATATGCATGACGTGACCCCTGGTGGGATTCAAAATGAACTCTGCACAAATGTCAAGTATGATGAGTCAGTCTGCAGTGCATATGTTTGATTAAGGTCAAATTAAGGTCAGGGTCATAGGTTACGGTTTTACTTTGTATTACTTTTTATGTTTTCGCTCTATAACTCTTGAAGGGTTGGTGACATTTTAAAATGACTTGGCAAAATGTACAGTACCATGCAACACTGTACTGAGCACATGTTGGTTTAAGGTCACTTCAAGGTCAAGGTCAAAGTTTAAGGATAAACACACTATCATGTCCGCTCTATATCTTTTGAATCCCTGGTGGGATTTAAAAGTAACTCTGCACGAATAGCCAGTATACTGAGTTGATGGGCAGGGTGTATGTTTGACCAAGGTCAGTTCAAGGTCAAGGTCAAAGATCAAGGTTAAACATTGTATTACATAGGCCCTTTACCAAGTTCAATAACTTTGCCTATCATTTTAACAAATTAACCCCCTTTCCCATGTTGCAGCAGATCAGTATATATCACTTTCTGTGACACTCCAAATTTATGATTCCATCGACATGTTAAAAACCAATTGTTTCCATCCAGTGATATATAGGGGGACATGATTGATTTCGTTTCCGAAAGCACCCATTTAGTTTCCTGATCTTAAAAAGCTGTAGAAAACACCCAAACTTGTTTAAATTTTGTCACGTAATGTAAACAATAAGTCAGAAAACCCCGCCGCACTGGACACTTTGTTGCAGCACAGCACAATAAAATCAATACTTAAACGGCATGGTTCATTAGTTGCACCCCTTTAAGCAGTGAAGTTATTGGTATAAGTACTATTAACATTACAGTTTCAAATTGAGATTTTAAAATAAATTATTATTAACTTCGAAGTTATTTATAGAGCGTAATGAAAATTAGAATGTGTTATTCGGAAGGAGGAACATCCGCTGACAAGGTAATAATCTGCACTAAAACAAAGCAATAACCACTGAAATAAACTTAAATATAAAGCATTTATTTAAAATACCCCCGAAAAACGGGTGTCTATTTGAGTCAGCTAATGGTCGGTCGGTCAGGCGGGTGGGCTCGCGGGTGGTCCGTTGCAGATTTCTTGACCGGTATATACCTCTGAAACTACAATATATATTCAAACTTTGATTTCATTGAGTAGAAATGAAGTGCACAAGAACCACAACTCTGCCTAATAATTTTGTAGTTATTGTCCTTTGTTTTTACACTTTGTCCGGGATATAACTGTAATGAACAAGGGGTATTAACAAGAATCTTTGTAGGTAAATAGATCTCATTGAGTAAAAGTGCTGTGCAAAGAACCATATCTCTGCCTTCTCTGATTTTGGAGTTATTGCACTTTGGTATTTTTGACACTTTGAACTTTGTCCTGGACATAACTTGAGAACTATAAAAGGTATCAACTTGAAACTTTGTAGATACATAGATCTCACTGAGTAGAAGGGTAGTGTATAGGGTATAACTGATTAAATACGATCTATGTTTCTTGAAAAGTGCTTGAATTGAGGATCAACTTGTTTTTGACAAACGCGTGTCGGGGGTATTCGGCGATGAGACAGGCTCTAAATAAAGAATGTAAATATACTTTTTACCATTGCGTTCAAGATTGTCTTGAATGTAGCCAGAATAAAAGTCAATCCTTAAATATATTCTTAAGTAATGCAAATATGAAACCAGCATCAGCATCAAACAACAGTTTTCAGATTTGTCAAAAATAACTGCATGTTTTCCAAATTCACACATGTACTTAAATATTTCAAAAACTCCTAAAACCTTGTTAATTAATGAAAAGGAATGGCTTGAGTGACATATCAACATCAACACTGTTTTCTTGACAAAAAAGTCGACTCTATTGTAGACTCATTTTGAGCATTTTAGGGGCTAGCAATATTGTCGTATAGTGGTACCGCCTTTGCAAAATGTGACTTTAGTCCCAGTCTTACGTTAAAGGATTTGTTGTCATCAATTAGTCGACCTCTGTCGACGTGAGGGGTCTTTGAAAAACAAACACATAAACCAACCAGAAAAAAGGAAGTTACCGCTCTTAAAACATTTAGATAAATGCACAAATATCCAATTTAAGTCTAAAATATTCCAATTTTATAATTTACAACAAAACAGACTACGACGCCGAATAAAAGAACAACTCTTCATCAACATATTTCAGCCAGAACTCAATAAGTTGCATGCAGCCGAAATAACGTCATGTAATGATAACAGTAATGACGTCATATTGACGTCGTCTCTATGAACGTCACCCCCTTTTTCAATAAATTGGTTGGGGTTTATCTAAAAATCTTTTTATAAATGTTGTATACAGCGAACATGTTTTAATGTAAATAAAAAAGAATCATTTTGTTTTACAAAATGATGTCGAATTCTTTCGCGTTTTTTTATTTACATTAAACATGTATATTGTATAAAATATTATTAAAAGACAGTTTTTGGATAAACCGCAACCGGTTTCATTGAAAAATCAAATATATATTTATTACATACGCACATTTGTTTTCCTATATAATTCCATTGACCGCAACTGATCAATATTTTTCAATATAGGGTGTGTAAAGATTCACGTGAAGTGATATCGGGTGTGTAAACAAAATAAAACTACTTTCGTTTTGTTATTGTTTACAATGATGACGTTACGCACCGAAAATCCAATAATTCCCGCATTTTCATGACGTCATAATGTTTTCATAATTTTTATATTTAATTTGGCATCGATTTTGACGTTGTTTTACACGATCAATCTATACATATCATCGAACGTGTTATTAGAAGTCTTTCACGTTGCCCATTTTGTCCAAAACCCTTTTTTAACATAAATTATGCAGATGAAAATTTGCAGGTGCTCTCAAATCTATGAATGAAATTCCTTTGAATACACATTCTTTTTACGTGACAGCCTTAGAAACGGAAGTGGCAACACTTGGTTTACTTTCGTTTTGAATTTCAATTTTTGTTTGTTTAATTAATATGTTATTTTTGAGATTTCGTTGATGAAAATTATATAATAAATGTTATTAAGCTTTTTGTGATAGTAACGCGTATGTACTAAAAAGGTTATTGGTTGGAAATGGAAATATATGTACTCGTTCTGGTGCGTAGTTACTTTTGCGCTCCTGACGTCGCGCAATATTACTCCGCACCAGATCTTGTACATATATTTCCATATCCAACCAATAACCTATAAATATAACGCAATTATATTATTTTATTGTCCCAATGTTATCCATGTCTCAGAACCCCTTAACGAACTATTGATCTAATTTTACGTTCTGGATATTCACACCACAGTCAGAATTATGTTCATTGAATTATGTCATGACAAATACTTTTTACAATACTTAGTATGCTTAACCTGCAACAGGCTCATAGTTTGCACAGAATGTTTAATTATTCGATAGTTTTCGGTTTTGATTCGAAATGATGCTTGTTAACTATGCATAGGGTTTTTCCGTAGAAAAACAATTTCTCGCTCGTGCTTACAAAACTTACTGTCATTTTGTAAGAATCTCATATGCACCAATATATATATTTTACGCACACTTTTAAGTACTGCTTTTAGTAAGTCCAATCAATCAATGTGTTTCCGTATCATCGAAATGTTTCAATGTTCCTCTTATACAAAGTAGTATTTAGCGGGTTTGCTTTCGATAGGCCGGTTAATGAAGTGTTAACAACACTTGAGCCAATATTCGAGATGGACATGTACCTGCCAAGAAGTATTGTAGCCTGTTTGAATGTCGTTGAGCTGGTCAAGATCTTGAAAGTGCCTAGTGTGCCTATTGAAGTTGCGTGTGCCACTGTGCTACACTGGATAAAGTCAACAAAAACAAACAGTGCAGAAAAAAAGGTATGTTGTTTACACCAAAACATTAAAAGCATTTTTTTTGCTCGAGATGCACATATTAAAGGTAATGAACAAATGTGCCTGATTTATGAGTTCGATTATGTTGTTTTAGCAAGTTGCTGATGAATGTGCACAGTGCGTGGCGGAAAGGCTCAAAAACGTTGCCCCTGAGGAACACAGGTAAATTGAAACATGTTGTGAATACGCTCTATAATGAGATATGATAAAAAATATATCATCAACACGATAAAAGCAAAGGCAAAGGCAAACTAGTGTGTAACATAAAAGGCATAATGAAACGTAAAATACTTTTGCATGACATATATTTCAGGTAATAAGAATATGCACTACAGATACACTTAGTATTATGCAACGTTATGCATTTAATGTCAGAACTGACAAATGGGTAGCACAACACCGACTGTGTTTATGCAAATTAGAACTGTCTTATATAATTTTATGTTTCGGAATTGTTATACATCTGTTTTGGCAACCTTTATCTTACAAATGAAGAAACCAGCATTTAACGATTTTATTGAGGAATTCATAGGTATTGAAGCCTACTAAAATGGAATTGTTTTTAATTATACGTAAACACAAATGGTCGTTAGTATGTCATATTCTTGTAATAGAGCTCTCCGAAACAATCGAATGAGATTATAGGTTCCGTTTTATTCATCCGTTTGTCCGTGGGCCACCTTCCGTCAGTTTGTCAAAGCGTCTTCTCTGCCACACAACTCCAAAAGAATGAGGGTATCGTCTTAAAACTTAAATAGTTGTCATGTGTCATTGAAATGTCTTTGAATTATATGAAAAATGTTGAGCGTAACCCTTGACAACTTCAGTTTGGCGTTATTTTTATTGTTACTGTTCTTTATCAGCTATATACAGTTTGTGTATTTTATTCAATGACAAATATACAGATGCGATTTCCATATTGTACTAAGTCCTCGAGAGAACGTCGAAAAATATTTAGTCACTCGTCGATACTTGTATTGAATAGACACGCTGGCGGACCATTCAATCTATTGAATAAGAGAGGCCTCTATAAGCAAACATTTTAACATTTGATTTTTTCACTGACCTCAAAAATATATGTGACATATTTCTGATTTGTCATTTTACAACACTGCCTAGTCTGGATTGTCAAGGTAATTAAGTGGTTCAAGGTCACTTTTACCCAAAAAAGAACAGGTTGCAGTCGATAATATAGTTTTGGAATGACGACACAAGAAGTATTTCAATTTCTTATCATAGATTAAAATTGTTCGAAGTTCAACTGAATTAAGATCAAGGTTAATGTTTATAGCGAACATTACATTTCAAATTATAGATCAGTCGAACATGTTATCCGTATATCAAACTTACTCTGCGATGATGTAGATCTTACGCGAGGAAGCAGTTGGTAAACGCTGGTTAGTAAACTGACTGCAATGATATCAGTGTTGGAAAACGGGGTTAAATCTAACAAATTAATATCTGGACTGCATATGTGTTCCTAGAAATGTCCAAACGTATAATATAATTAAGTTTGTCTTTCTTTTATGATTGGTGGCATTTACAATTTGAAAAAAATGTTTGTATTGATAGGCAATAACTTTTTTTACAGACTATTTTAGAAAATTAGAATTAACACGAGAATTCTATTTTAAACTATTAATATAAAATATAATGACCTCATCAATTTAGCTATGATAACAACATATAGCTTTACATGTTTGAAATGTTTTGCTGAAAATTTTGTCGATATCTTGTTTCCTTACAATGTGTCAAAAAGTTGTAAAAAGGCGCGTTCGGTGAATGTAGTTGTATATATATATAAAAGAAATCAGATATTTTGGCAAATTCATACAGTTAGTAAATGTTTGCACTTTTTATTATGAGATGTCGATATTTACAAAATAATTGACTAACAATTATTTTTAACATTTTCTTACTTTTTGTGTTAATTTAGTTTTATATATAAAATGCCGTTCTTTTTCCTATATTGAAAGCAAAATAATTTATGGTATATTCTCCTATAGAAAAGTACATGTACATTTTGTATAATAACTTTAAAACCACTAAATGTAGACATTTAAAATGTTCGCTACCAAATGAATCTGCGTCGATGCAGCGTCAATTTTTTACCGTCTTCTTCAATGTTCAAACCGTTAACAAAAAGTCACCTTTGTTTTTTACATTTGCCGTAAGGTAAATTTGTCACAGCTGTACGAAACCCAACGGGTAACGGCTTTGACGTTATCCATTGTGTGTTGAAGTGTTTGTGGCTTGTCATGTCCACTTAATTGCAATCAAAACACCATAGCAAGTCTACAGGAGCCTTTCTGTATATAAAGCAGCGCCTATGATTGCTGTCGAATGGGTCAACTTAACGTAACCAACGTCAACACTCAACGTTTCATACACGCTAACCGACCTTTGTAACTGTGGTATTTCGCGTTGCGGTTTTCATTTTAATATTGGTGGATATGAGAACCAGAGTGTATTCATTCAGTAGTGAAAATGCAACATTTAGTGGTTTTTAGTTATGATACAAAATGTACATGTCTAGTTTCTTTTTTGAGTCAGTGTAAAATGAGGTCAAGAATTGGCAAACTGTACCATTCCCCTTAAAATGTGTTATACGTTGCTTATATTCTGACACATTTATGACTGGATGATTAGTTGTTCAACAAATAACTTGTTGGGCTGATTGTTATGCAGGGCTCGGGTTGGTTTAGCCAGTACAGCCCAACAACTTACGCACACGAGTTCAGTACAGTCTAACATATTTATAGCTAGATGAAAGGGTGGGCACCAAGTAACGTGTTGGCTACCCATGGCCGGCACAGCTAGTACAGCCTAACAACCTACACTTAGTTCTCTGAATAACATGTAGTACTTAAATAGTCACTCGATTTCTTTGGAATAAAGACAGAATAAAACATAACTTAAGATATAATCTATTGAATGGTTTATATACATCACATTTAAATGAAATAAATTGATGAGGGAAAAATTGACAATGATTGATAATGGAAAGAAATGTAGATGTGTGGCTGAAAAATATAAACTAATTTATTGCGTCAGTATGCGAACGTTATAAATATTGGCGACTTCTGGCGATTCTTATTGAAAAAAACCACCTTTGCATCGTACAAAAGTTATTATATTTTAAGTAATTTTGTTTCAGAAACTCAGTGCGGTGGTCCATGGCATACAAAATTGCCAAAGAACTGGCACAAGAATCTTTAAAGCAGGCAGACAGACAAATGGCAATATTAGCAAGTGTTCATACATACCTGTTGTGTAAAGCATTGTACCAAAAGAGTGTCACACTCACTAGTGGTGCAGATAAGACCACGAAGGACAGCCAGGAAGACCGACGTGCATTCGCAGAAATTCAAGATCTGTTTCAGTCATTGCTACAGAAAAAATATCGATGGTTCCGATTTCACGAGACTCTGAAGGTAAACACAAAATCAAAGTTATACATAATTCGATGTCAGACATACTACACTCTTTTCTATTTACACCTCTATTTCCATTGCTACAATATCTGTTATAGGAGTTCATCCATCGATAAAAATCGTTAGGCTTATTACCGCGCAATGGTACAGAAAAACAATAATGACGTCAGGAATTCCCTGATATTTTAGAATGTTGCTATTTTAAGCTTCTTCGTGATGTAAGGATATTCTTATAGCCTCTCCAAACTATTTTCGTATTTCTCAATATATGACGTTGACTTTTATTGTTCAATAGTTTTTACTCAGTTTATGTAAATTTTAATCAAGATAATAAGTATTTTCCCGTTCGAAATGGGGCACAACCGTTGCAAACAAACCCAGTTTAAATGGCATGTTTCGCACTGCGATGTCATTCTACTTCTACCGGAAGTAACCATGAAGCTGCTTTTTGACAGATTCTCAAAAAGGTGCTCAATGTTTTAAGAAAGACATTGCGGTTCTTTGTCATTTTTGTGTGATAAAAAGTCTTAACGTAAGTGGAGATGAATTGTTTGAATATACTTAAAACGTAACGGCGTCAAAATAACATACTTAAATGGATTTTAATTATTTTTTAATTGATGGGACCTCCTATCTTGTAGCATTGAACCATATCTGTGAAAAAAACTAAGAAAGATTGTCCTAGCATGGTTGTATTCTTTAACATTTTTTATGCTCCCCGAAAAATTTCGGGGGAGCATATAATCGTCGCCTTGTCCGTCCGTCCGTCAGTCCTTCCGTACGTCCCATTCGTGTCCGGCCCATAACTTTGTTATTTAATGTCAGATTTCAAAACTATTTTACAGAAATGACCACCATGTTGAGACGACGTGTCGCGCACAACATTTCTGTCCCTACCTTGAAGGTCAAGGTCACAGCGCAACCTTGCAGCAAAATCGTGTCCGGCTCATAACTTTGTCATTTGAAGTCGGATTTCAAACATATTTCACAGAAATGATCACCATATTGATACGACGTGTCGCGCGCAACATTTGGGTTGCTACCTTAAAGGTCAAGGTCACAGCATGACCTTGCAGTAAAATCGTGTCCGGCCAATAACTTCGTTATCTGAAGTAGGATTTCGAAAATATTTAACAAAAAAGATCACCATATTAAGACGACGTGTCGCGCGTAAAATTTGGGTCGCTACCTTGAAGATCGAGGTCACAGCATGACCTTGTAGCAAAATCGTGTCCGGCCAATAACTTTGTTATTTGGAGTCGGATGTTGAAACTATTTCACAGAAATGATCACCATATTGAGACGACGTGTCGCGCGCAACATTTGGGTTGCTACCTTGAAGGTCAAGGTCACAGCACGATCTTTCAGCAAAATCGTTTCCGGCCCATACCTTTGTTATTTGAAGTCTATTTAAAAAAAACTATTTCACATGAATAATCACCATATTGAGACAAGGTGTCGAGTGCAACATTAAGGCTGCTTCCTTGAAGGTCAAGGTCACAGCAAGACCTACCAGCATAATCGTGTCCGGCCCATATCTTTGTTATTTGAAGTCTGATTTTACAAAAAAAATTACATAAATGATCATCATATTGAGGCAACGTGTCGTGCGCTACATTTGGGTCGCTTCTTGAAGGTCAAGGTCACATTATGACCTTTCAGCATAATCGTATCCGGCCCATACCTTTGTTATTTGAAGTCGATTTAAAAAAACTATTTCACATGAATAATCACCATATTGAGACAACGTGTCGAGTGCAACATTAAGGCTGCTACCTTGAAGGTCGAGGTCACAGCAAGACCTAACAGCATAATCGTGTCCGGCCAATAACTTTGTTATTTGAATATAAAATAAATAGAAGAGATGTTCAAACAAAGAATGTTGTAAACAATGTAGATATGTCATGATTAAAGGCACCATGACAAAATGGCCCGTACAAAAACTAACACAAGGGACGACACAAAAACTCTTACAACATCATGACGCAACAGGCATTTAGAAAACATATATTTTTGTGTTTTTCGGATTTTTCATTTTTCCTTTTCTTTTTTATTGATAATTTCTTAAAGGAATTCTCCAAGAAATGTTGAGTTACTGCCTTGGTACGGTCAATGACTTTCATTGGGGGTTAAAACCAGTTTTAAGCTATAGCAAACCTCACACTTTCTCAACATTTTTTGGAGAAGAAAAAGAAAGAAAAAACGCATTTAATCTCTCCAACCAGGCCACTTAGAAGGTGAACAAAACGACTGGAAAGTAAAAAGAAGCAAAATTAGGATTTTACAAAGAATTTTACATAAATTATCATGATATTGAGGCAACGTGTCGTGCGCTACATTTGGGTCGCTTTTTGAAGGTCAAGGTCACAGCATGACCTTTCAGCATAATCGTGTACGGCCCATAACTTTGTGATTTGAAGTTGAATTTAACAACTATTTTAGATGAATGATCACCAAATTGAGACAGTGTAGCATGCAACATTTGGGGCGCTACGTTGAAGGCCAAGGTCACAGCATGACCTTGCAGCAAAATCGGGTCTGTCCCAAAACTTTGTTATTTGACTTCAGAGTTTACAACTACTTTTGACAAACTACTTCTCTATGTCCAATACCTATTCGGGGAGCATTACCCGGTTCCGACCGGCTCTTGTTTTTAAAAATTACCATGCGCACAACAGCCATCACTGTGCATTATATTCAATTCAAAATAGTGGACTTGGATTTTGCTAATAAGGAAAGGTAAGGTTTTATTGACCTTTAACATATTGGGGGAGAAAATTGGAAGAGCGTAAATAGTTTGGTTACACACAACTGTGCTTTATTGTGTATTAAAGCACTGTTTGGTTTCTTCTTCGTTTATATTAAGAAAAACTTTGCTCGTGTTAGAATTTTGTATGAATGTTAAGCTTAGAAGAAATTTTTACAATATGATAATATACTGTTGTCGTAGTATTATTATTTTGACTTGTGTGATATTTTTCAGATTTTTTTATGAATTAAATGTGCAAATATAAGTAATAAAGGGCTAGGTTCACTAAATACCAATTTCTGACCTGCCAATATTTTTTTTTACAAAGAGCTTCAACATATTACTTAAAAATTAAATAAGAAGAATCAAAAGAGACACAAAGTCCTTTTCAGGGAATGATTATATATACAAAAACTAATACAAAATATGGCGGTGTCTTTATTGGTTCATCATGATTAACGGAAAGGTTTATTGATGTTTTAAGCAAAAACGTCGTAAAAATGCAAAATGGGTTATTTTGACACTAGTGCCTAGCTATAAGTCAAGTATTGGTATACAGGATACTTTTAGGAGTTTAAAAATCTATTTATTTACAGTAAAAAAGTTATATTTTGTAATCATTTAAACAGTTTGATACTATTTATAAAATGATGTTTTCAAAGTTGGCAGGGCAGACATTGTTAGTGAACCAGACCTTTCGTGTTTGATAAGTTTACCGAGTTATAAACGTCGTAAGGGCTGGTTAAAGCACGCGTGGAGTCCTTATACACTTTGAGATATATTCAATACATCCTGTGTACATACTGATGCACAAACGAAAGTGTACAAGTTTCAATGCATATAACAGTTAATATAATTGGAAAGACCATGTGTGTTTGCTTATAAAAATAATTTATCTTATACAGTGCACATGCCGATACAATACATTGATGCATGGATGTTTATGAGCAAGCACCGTATTATAACCATTTGATTTACTTTGAATAAATTAATTTCCACTTATTTTATAATCGTTATATTTTATTGTCATATATCACAATCATGCTACATTTAGACATAATATGTTAAGACGGAACAGAGCCTTTACTAGCAATTAATGAATCGATGCGTTTTAGACACTCGTGTCTTACATTGACATCACTGACGTCATGATTTTTAAAAAAAGTGTCATGAACATTCTGTTTACTGAAGGCATACTTTTGAATACATAAGCAGTATGGTGATTAAAGTTAGTAAGTAAAATGTCATCGTATTTAGTTTAAATGTTTTTTTTTACAATTTCAGCTTCTCAACTATACATCCGCGAATAAGGCACGTTGTGATTTCTATTCTCACTCGATCTTTTTTCTCTAAGCAAACAATAAGAAACTAAACTCTGCTTAAATACTCAATAAATCACGGTTGTGGGTAACCAAACTATTAACGCTCTTACGATTTTCTCCAAAAAATGTCCCTGCGACCGTCGTGCTCAAATTATTGCGCAACTTAACTGACCATATAACACGCAAAATCAAAGTCAACTTTCTACATATATCATTTAACATGTCACTCTTATACCAATATTATTCAACAGTTTAACCTCAAAACATGGTTTCATGACTGCTTAATTTTAAAAATGTAGCTTCGAGTAACTACCTGAATTTGTGTTGATGTATAAAACACACACTTGTTATTTCTTTAAGCAATGGAACATGGGGTTTGTAGAAAATCTACATACCGAGCCAACTATTAGGGAATGGAACAGTTCGTTGGCGGAAGTACTACAGACGCAAATTGATTCGCAGGTATATGCTTAAATATATATCATGTTTATCAGTAGAATATAAGTTCATTGATTGCATGAATGTACTCATAATTAAGCTGAGGACAATGTCCTCAATGTGAGCGATTGTTAAAATTTTGCCGCTAGGGTCAAAACGAGCATCATTAGCGGGCTCATAAGTTTTACATACAGTTATATAGGATTTTTTTTATTATCTTCTCACAAGCAACAATGGTTATAGCTTTGATATTAAATATTTAACATCATCACGTGGTCCTCTACAAAGGTTTTTTAAGTAATGCACGTAGTGTGAACAGGGGACAAGTCAGAGGGGTTCATCAGTGTCATACATTGTTATATAGGGAAATCTTAAACTTCGTCATGTTCAATTACACAAGCTGTATACCCTTGGTATTTAGTATGTAACATGATCAAGTGTTCCACTACAAAGATTGTTCAAATTATGCCTCTAGGATGATAAGGGGGCTTGTCTGTTTTATATAGAGTTATATAGGCACATCTAAAAAAAGTCTAAAGGGCTTTTTTGAAGATATCAAGCCAAATACTTTTTAAGTAAAAAACATAATTATTGGGAAAATGTTTCATGTGATTTGTTAAAAAATAGTGTTATAAACTATAATGTTGAAGTCTAAAATACAGATTTCAAAATCAAACGACATGGCGACATCATTCATTGAGGATTATTGCAAGAACGAGTCTAGTTACTGCGCATTGTTGCGGGAATGTTTGGAAGATGTTGCAATCAATGTAAGTCTTTTTTATATTTTATATAACTTACCAATGGCTTTAAAAAGATAATGAATACGTTATAAGTAAAGGCAATGTGCTTGTAAATGTAAATAGCTATATATACATATTTGTTTTTGTATTTAGGTTATAGAAAATACGGTTCAAGTTGATTTTTCAAAATGGGAAGACAGACACAAGAAAGCAATGGGCAGTCTGCTATCAAAAGTGTTTGTCAAATACTGGGAGGAACAGACAGAGGGCGGCAAAAACCTTACAACGATATTACCCTTGGTGTTGACTTGGAGACAAATGTCTGTTTATCTTGCAAACATCAGTAAGAATAATGTTTAGTTGAATGTATTTAATAACGGGTATTGTTTTGTCGAGCCCGCTTGCATTTGCTCTACATAGTCATCACTATTTTTAATTTCGGCGTTAGTACATGCGCCCGCCAGTCTCGATTTTAGTTTGTGGCGCGCAAAAATTATAATCAAAAAAGCCTGGCCCACACTGGCCCGGTGTACGCCCCGGTGCGTCCCGGCAGTTTGTAGCCGTTGGACTGGGAGGCACCGGGGCATTTCGTGATGAGAATCGAGTGCGTTCATATATTTCCGGCTGTGATACGAACCAGACCCGGCCTGGAGCAATACTTTACCGCAGTATGTTCCGGTAATGCTACGCTTAGCAACGGCTTATTCCCGGTGTTGCCCCTATTAGTCCAGATAAGGCGCGTAATAGGTAATTTACGCTCATAAAACTGGCATGTACGCACCGGTTGAGATTTCTGAGCGTACATTTACGCGTTAATTTTAAGGGGGTGAGATACATATGTACCCTCACATTAAAATTCCAGCGCGTACATTTAAAACGTTTAGTTTCGTTTCCTCATAAAAGTTGGTGTAGGTTTCAACTCTTAAGCGCGTGTAAATAATATACTGCGTCTGCGTAACGTTGATTCAATTGTAACTCAATCTTTCCGGTTTTGTGTCGTACTGTCTGTCTGTGTTTAAACTGCACATGTAGTTGGCTGTGAAAAAGATTAGCGTTTCATTTTTATTGTCCTTTACTCATGACAGCGGACATGTTTACTTGCTTAATAACATATAGTATGACAAAATATATCCATTTAAATTATGAATACTATTAAAACAGTGTTTTCGACACATTTTAAAAAATTCTGCGCAATTTCCGTGCGCGTTGCTCCCTTAAATTTTTAAGGAGTGAGTACATTTACTCCCTAGAAAAAAAGTATGTAGGACGGAAAATAGGGCTGTAACGGGTACCCGAAAAATACCGGATCAAACTTGGGATTCGCGGACCCGAATCCACCCTTCCAGATTTTCGGATCCAGATATTATAATAGTTGTGTGTAACCACAATCAGTTTTTACATATTAAAATTTATTTTTAGATGGATTTATTTGTGAAAATCAATACAATTCAGCTTTTTTACAGATTTATTTGGTAATCATGTATAAATAGAAGTGTAACATTCGTTTATATTGTACAACAATTAACTAATTGTATTAGATTAGTAATTTTACGCACCTCTGAATTAAAAATACAAGTGACATTGGACATGCATATTAATTCGAACATACTATCCGGATTTTGTAAATAATAGTTTGTTATTTTGTTAATGCCTTTTTTTTAACATGAATAAGATAATATGCACCCATCATTTTAATAATTCATGGAATATTATCCTGTTTTTAAGGTAAGTATCATATATTATCATATAACATGAGATATTCTGACATATTGCACCTGTTTCATGGTTGATTTTCACATTCATTCTTATGCATGAGTTGTGTTGCCCTACAGTTAGGCTTTTAAATACACATAGAAAGTCGGTAGAGGGACAGGGTCCTTTTTCTTTGTCTTATACATGTACATGACTAACAAGTATATCTCATACTCTGGCTAATTTGGCTTTGATAAGTCAAATTCCAAATGTCTTCAGAACATGTAAATACTTTACCTTTTAACTTATATAGAAGGGTATCTTTAAATTTAAGAATATTGCGCATAAAATTATAAGTTGATATCATTGGTATCTGTTAATATGGAGTGTAAATGCTTAATAGTGACTGGTATATTGACTTTAAAATACAAAGCTCAGTGTAGAATGTAGAATTATATTGTGACTAGTTTTATTGACAGGATAATACTTTTTAAGTGTACTCAAAACATAATTTATATTCAAGTATGATATACATGTAATTAAGTCGAATACCAACCAAAATGTAGTTAACAGTATAGTTATTAACACAAAAATGCCTGACATCATTAATTTAACATTTTAAAATAAATATTAATGAATTATAGGATCCGGATCCGAAATTCTGCAAGAAACCTCATTTGGATTCGGATCCGGATCCGAAAACATTTTTGGATTCGTTACAGTCCTAACGGAAAAGCCCCATTTCTGTGGCAATCATAACAGTGTTGTCATATGCAAAGTACTCAAGTAACATGCCTAGGCAAAAAAAAACAACAACAGCAAACAGAATGGTAGGGGAGATTGCTTATTGCGTAAGAAACGAGACATTACCTCCCGATCTTTTCTCCAGTCTCAGAATTAAATTATTGAGAATTATACAAACTATCTGAGAAAAACCTAACCTGAAATTAAATTAATATAAACTCATCGGTTGAATACCGTTTTCGAGTTGAATCGGCGTCCCCCAGTGGTGAAGAGACGGATCCTTACGGAAGAGCTATGATGATGCCCCTGAATAAGCCGGCGTTATTTGGCATCGCGGTGCGTCCCGGTTAGTCCCGGTTTATCCCGAGTCAATACGGTGCTTCTACCGGTTAGCCCCGGTATCCACACCGTAGCGACACTGGGCTGAAAACCGAGCCAGTGTGAGTTAGGCATACTCTTTATTGAAGTTTATAAACATAACTAAAGCAGTACACTGTATAACATTTAAGGTGACCCTGGAATGGCGAATCTGTTTTCTGATGAATGTCAGGACATCTTACAAGTTGTTTGCGCGGAGACATTGGAAAAGTATGAGGCTATCAAGTCGGGTAGTATAACTGTGGAAGAGCTACACTATATTAACGATCGCTTGGACCGTTTTATTCAGAGTATTAGGACTTTCAAAAAAGATGTTGAAACAAGAGAAGTACATGTAGAACAAATTGTACACATGAGAATGAGAGATGTCGAGGAATTCACTCGTCAACAAGGACAGTTGAAGACATTTGTGAATTTGTGTCAGCGTGGTCAAGGTAAGGTGATGTCCTAAAGGATGCCACGTAAATTTTTTGTTTAGTCAATAGTCACAATACAGGTATTGGTGTATTATTTTAGTTTGTCATAAAAAAGTAAGTAACAGTCCTTTTCGGTTTGTGACCGGCCTTAGTCCGTCGTCCGTCGTCCGTCATTCGTCGTGCGTCCTGCGTCGTCCGTCAACATGTTTACTTAAGCATCTTCTTCTCTGAAACCGCTCATTGGATTTTGACCAAACCTCAGGAATAATCCCAAGATGTTACTCTACCAAAGTTGTTCAAACTGTTTCAGTTGGTTGCATAAGTAAGTCACAGGGTAAAAATAGGTTTTCAAAGTGCAATTTTCAAAAATATTCTTGTCTGAAACTACAAGGCCCAGATCTTTCATATTTGGTATATGGCATCATCTAGAGGTCATCTACCAAAGTTGTTCAAATTATACCCTGGGGTCAAAATTCAACCCGCACCGGGGGTCACAATTTAACATTGAATTATAATAGGAAAACTTCAAATGACTTCTACTCTTGAACCGCTAATGGGAATTTGACCAAACTTGGTTGCATAAATAGGTCACGGTGTCAAAAGTAGGTTTTTAAAATGCAACTTTCAAAAAATATCTTTTGTCTGAAACTACAAGGCCCAGAGCTTTGCTATTTGGTATAAAGCATCATCTAGAGATCCTCTACCAATATATGGTGGACACTGGACAACGTCAGTGGTCCATTGCAAATGGCTCCACTGTGAGCTTTGACTTTTTTCTAAAGTTAACATACATAAAGATGTATGGAACATATTGAAGCATATTTACCATTGTTATGCTCCCGAAGGCAGAGCATATTGTCGCCGCTTTGTCAGCCCGTCCGTCCGTATGTCTGTCCGTATGTCCGTCCGTATGTCCGACTGACTGAATTTGCTTGTCATGGACATAACACTAAAAGTAAAAGATATCAACAAGAACATTTTTTTAAGGTATATATATATAATTTAGAAGAAGTGCAATGCGTAACCCAGTTTAATTTTGGAGTTACTGCCTTTACTTTTATTTAAATTTTTGAACTTTATCCGGGACATGACTTAAAAACTACACCAAATATCAACAAGAAACTCAGTAGATGTCATTGAGTAGAAGTTCAGTTATACAGAACATGTCAATGTTCTAAACTCGGCAAATATCATTGCCTTGGCAACTTATTTTAATCTGAAAACGACATATTACCAATTTGTTGTCTTAATTGCCAATAAACCAGGTGTTGTTAAAGGATGAAACAACTCTTTGTTGAAATCTAATTCTAAAATGGAATCAGTTGCCACAACTGTTTTGTACCGCTCCATTCAGCAAAGATGGCTAAATGCACTATACGATGAATAGTTATATTGTGCACCATCTAAATTCCATGTAAAGAAAGCAATCTACCTCATTAGTTTATTTGGAAATGCTTGAATCCCATTAAACATCTCTATTATCACTTAACTTTTTATGTGTTAAACATGATAAACCGCTCTTATTTCAATGATGCATTTTAACGTAGTATTCATTGTTGGCAATAGCATTTTCTTATCCGATCAGACTTATAAAAATTAACATTTTAAGCATAACTTTTCAAGAGAAATGATCTTGACATTGGGTATGACCCTTGGTTGTGAGTGTTTGGATATTTGTTTTGATAAAAGAAAACCAACTTATCACAAAAAGCCTATGCAACCAACAATTTAAATGTAAAACAATGGGCATGCTCCGGGTATGCATCATGCGGTTTCTATGGAAACTTAACAAGGGGAGTATTTGATTGTTAAGAGTATTGTTATTTATACTACATATATACTTCCCAAATACCCTTCGTAACGTAACAGTACTGTGACATTGGACATGCATATTAATTCGGACATACTATCAGGCTTTTGTAAATAATAGTTTGTTATTTTGTTCATGCACTTTTAAACATGAATAAGATAATATATTTTCGGTCGGTCGGTCGGTCGGTCGGTCCGTCCGTCCGTCTCCATTATCGTTTCTTTAAACTTGGCTGAAATGTTCACCTCAACAAGGGTATGTGCAGGACCCATGTTGCCCATATGTCAGCTCAAGGCCAAGGTCACAAATAAAGGTCAAATATCAAACAATCAAATATTAGTCAATATGTCGTGTCCGCTCTGTAAGTCTTACACTTATTGAAGGATTTTCTTCAACTTTGGCTGAAATGTTTACCTCAACAAGGGGATGTTACAGAACCCATGCTGCTCATGTGTCAGCTCAAGGTCGAAGTCACAATTGAAGGTCAAATATCAAACAATCAAATAGTATATATTATATCATTTCCGCCCAGTTAGTCCTATACTCATTAAACGATTTTATTTAATCTTGGCTCAAATGTTCACATCAACAAGAAGATGTGCAGAACCTATGATACCCTTTTGCCGGCTTAAGGTGAAGGTATAACTTGAAGGTCAAATATTGACTTGATATTCTTAAATTTTAACATGTATTTGAATATTTCTGAAACTAGAAAAAGTATTTGCTTGAAAATTAAAATATATATGAAGTGTCACAATTAAAATATGCATGTCAAGTTTCATAACTCTGTATTGCATTTTGACAAAGTTATGCCCCTT
>Ga0224511_10000322_pt1 | contig 21297 bp, 18 predicted proteins | sample SF_May12_sed_USG_2_FD_169988 | JGI IMG/M metagenome (GOLD analysis project Ga0224511, IMG submission 169988) | Sediment microbial communities from San Francisco Bay, California, United States - SF_May12_sed_USGS_8_1 | ecosystem: Environmental > Aquatic > Marine > Sediment | place: USA...
AAGTGAGGTAAAAAAGCTCCCGACAAGTTTTAAGTCTGGCTAAAAATCGATTAGAAGGCATTTTCCTTCTGAAATATTGAGGGCTTCATTGCAGTTGAACTTTTACTTGAAAATTGACCGGAGAATAATGGGTTGCTCGGCGAAAAAAGGCCAATCATCTAACAGGTCTTCTTTTTATAATAATTTGTATTACAGAGGCGAGAAGTCTATAGTAGGTTAATATACAAACATTTTTCATAGCGTAGTTGAGATGGGAGATAAGATCTTCCTCTTTATAAAGCGCATACGTCCCAGTGGCAGCTGGGTAGGGCAGTGTCTCGTATGAGTCCTGCCAGTTTTCAAACATTATGTGCTTCAACGCTATACGCGTCTTATCAACGAAATCCACATAGCCAGACCTCTGGGAGCCTAACACTAGCACCTGAAATTATAAAAAGAGATAAGCCACAGCTTCAGATAAGCCACAGCTGCAGATAAGCCACAGCTGCAGATAAGCCACAGCTGCAGATAAGCCACAGCTGCAGATATAGCTCACAGAGTTATTCTCGTCAACTATAACAAGCACCGACTGTTGGCGTTCAGCTTTTACTGCAGTTTCCCCGCTCCTTGGAGAATGTCAGAGATTGTCTCGCAAGCATCACGCATTCAGATATATGCCGAGTCTGACATGGATATTCTTTTAGGTGCCAGTTGGAGCAGGCCGCAAACATGAATTTTGCTATACGCAACCAGCGGCATGCCCGGATGAGCCAATTCAGGGCATTCCACATCTGATAGCAAGTTAGAAGCTGATAAATTGCTGGGTGAAGCAACTGGGAGTGACAATTTAATAACAGATAATGCCCGATAAAAGCATTATGAGCTCTATCTGACCACATAAAACTACAAAATATCAAGCTCATAACCTATGGGCCAATTAGTTGATATGCAAGCGGTATGCACTGCGCTTGGCCCGAATTTCCTGGTGACATCGATTATGGGATTCCATGACAGTAATTCAATTTGAGAGAATTTCAATGGAAAGTTTGCTATAAAATGAAATTTATGAAGATACTGTATCAAAGACTGTTTCGCTAAAATATAGTGCAATGATCATCATTAGTCTTAACGTCTAGATGTATTTGGAGATGCATGATAATATTTTTTGTTTTATATTGTCCAATGAAAGCAGAGTCCACACTCTGATAACTAACCTGTGATGTGAGTATGATTATCTTAGCGAGCTGGATGACTAGCTTCCATGGTTTTCGTTTGCGAGCCTTGAATTTCTCACACGGTGTCATGAAATGAAATTTGAGCTTCCTCCTCATTTTATCCACCATATGGGGTGTATATGGTGAGTCCAGAGCAGCATTATAACTGCTGGAATTACTCAGGAAATCATGAGAACCGAGAGTGTGCAACTCTTCCGCCATCTGCAAGGCTACATAGATAGAGGAATTGATTTTGGCATTGAGATTGAATTTCAGAGCAGCGTCCTTTACAGTTTGCCGGTTGACTAACACTGACACTAACTAATAACCAAATGGCCTCCGTCCATTGGTAGGTTACTCACGCAATCGATGACAGGCTGCCTCAGTGTCATTTACTACCGGTCATTTATTCGATCGATCACTGCCTCCCATACTCAAACCAGTGACACTGCTCAAAGTCAAACTGACTGGTCGTCTGGACGACATTTTACGGCAGGCCGACACAAGCTCTATCAGTCCATGGCCATGCGTCTGAGTCGGTCATTCACTGACTCACCCAGACTCAATTAAATTCACCGAGCCAGTGACTGACTGAGAGTGTGGCTGACCGACTGTCACTCACTCAATCACCGCGAACACGATTGAATTTGAAGATTTGAATTTTGATTTTATTTTTGACTCCGTTGCCCGTTGTCGCGTTTGGCGTTTAGTTTACCACTATCAGTACTATCTCTATCACTATCACTATCAGTATCAGTAATCAGTTTATCATGGATTACCTAGCTAAAGACTTGGGTTGCAATGGTCCAGCCTTTCCACGTTATTTAGACTCCCTTTCCACAGTACCACCACTGCTGGCAGCTGTTCAAAGCCAAAGTGTTTTTGTTAAATAAGTGTTCAGTGCGTAACTTACTTGGTACCAATCAGTGAATCACTGAATCAGTGAATCACATACTGATACTACTTCGCGCAGTCACACGACTAGAGTGTCAGGTGACTCGAATAGAGGGTGGGGATTCCCTCCCCAAAATAAAGCCCGTGGAATTTATAGAGGCCTATTTCCCGTCATGCAACCTGCGCCATTTGTAAACTGGACATATATCCGGTGGATTTTTCAGTAAAAGGCGTACCAGAGACTTAAAAGTTGAAGCTGTTCAGACGGTATAGCCTGATTTAACCAATAAATTGTACCCGGAGCCTTGAAAATAATTGAGGAACATGTCTGTTTTGTCAACGGAGCCGACGACTCTGTAAGTTGCTGTAATTTACCTAATATCTGTGACCAACTCAACTGACATTCAGTTCACATCGACAGCAAGCATATTGATTGACAATGACATTTACAATCACAATGTCAATGGAATGGGTAAATGGATTTAATAATATGACTTGTGGTTCAATTGGTACACGCTAGTGCTATAAGTGTATCAGTGGTCGTCGATACGGTACGGTTTTCCGTTTCGGTTGAGTTGTTCCACTGAATTCTGATTTTGGGTTGCTGAGTGAGAATCTTTCACCACGCTTCGGGCTTGGCTTGAAGTTGAAGTTGAGACAAGCACGCTATCACTCAGACTCAGACCCAGTCACTCAATCAGTCAGTATCAGTAAATTTGAGTAAAAAGTAAATTGATTAAATAAACTTATTCGCCTGACCTAGGCTAGTAATAATATACTATAACTAAGTATTACTATTAGTATTACTTACTTTACTATTACCAGCATTATCTTCTTAATCTTATTATTATTATTATTTAGTCTAATTGGTACCTACCTAGCAAATCAGTTATTAGTATAACATTTACCAAAGTTAATACTAATACTAATAGTAACCAGCCATGCCAGCATCGCCTATCGCAAGCAACTACCCCTCAACGAGCAGTGGACACCATTGGCAGTGTATGGCAAGAGAGCACCCCTTCGAAGGAAACTACGGGGCCAGCCAAACGTTATGAAAACGAACAGTCGGAAATGCCAAACGGCGCACGCGCGGCCTTAGCTTTATGCTCGCGGGCTTTAGCAAATTGGTTCTAGTCCTTGACCTCTAATTCAGACTGTTGTTACCACCGGCTGTCAGTAGCAACGGTGCTGCGTTTCTACAGTTATCAACGACCTCTAGCGGAGAAGGCCGCTGACTGAATTTGCAAATTCAGCGCTCGCGAAGAATTTTTTACGCGAACATCGCAACAACCGCTGACTGGCTCACACCGGTGTTGGACCTACTTCGAGCAAGCAGGCACTAACGGCACACCAACTTAATGCCACGATGCGCGAGATCTACCCGCTTTCGTGCCGCCCCAAGTGTAGCGTAATCTCTTTTCCCAGCCACTCCGTACATCGGACATTGGGGCACGTGCCGCTGTAGCCAGGTACGTTTGCGAAAGGCTCAGCATTGGCTGGTATTGGCACCCCTGTTGAACTAGACCCCTTCTCAGAAACTAACTACGTTACGTTTCTTCGAAGGGGTGATAAATAACCAATGATCGACTGGAGATACTATTACTTATGTACTGTCTATAGATAGATTTCATAGTGGAGGAAAGTTGAAAACACCGGCCATAGCTTTTTTGCTGCTGGTGGCCAAACCAATGAGTTCCTGCAGTTCGAACTTGACTTGATGCGCTTCCCAATGTTTTAAAATTGTGATGCTAAAAGTTTTAGTTTTACTTGATTTCAGATCATGTAGAGTAGACCACTACCCGAAAGCCAAACTCAGTGGTATTAACCCTAACTCGTGTTAGGCATGTCTGATACTTAAAGAACCACAATTGGCAAGTAGATCAGGTCACCTTTAAACTGCAGTAATTCATTGGCTTGACTAGCACCAGCAGCTGCGGGCATTTTTAACCTTTCCGACTATAACAAACTGCAGCCACTACTCTCCTGACTACTCGCCTGATTTCAACTAGCGGTAGCAGTGAGCGAGTCCCTGAATGAATTTTTTTGTCTTCAAGTTTCAAAGTGCTTGGCTCTATTGCCATATTGAATATATCCTGTCGTGTTGGTGTATTCGCCATCCATTTCGACTAATGATAATGTGATAGTTAAAATTGATTGGAACCTAGGCTCATCCGTTGGTTTGTAGTTGTAACTTCCTAACCAGTAGCTAAGGAATCTACAGTTACAGAACATGTCAAATTTCTTTGGCAAGTCACTCTTTCACATTACAACTGAGATGAAATCTATATATGCATTATGAGATAAAACTAGATCAAAAACTTAAATTTTGGCTTTGGCAGACTCCGATTTGAACCAGCAACACTGTGGAGAAACACCGATAATTTGGATTGTCTATGTAAATGTCGTCTTCTTCGCTGCCACTTACTGTCTAAGCTTAATTTTGAATAATAAGTCCAGACGTTCATCCCCCCCCCAATGAAGCTGATCATGAAAAAGTCACAGTTTCATTGTATGTTGCAACACATTGATACATTGATGTGTAATTTGGTTGTGCATGTATTTCTGAGTTATACTGGTTGCTGATATTACAGAGGATTCTACTTTTCATAGTAATTCAATCCGGGCGCTTAGCCGATCTTTGAGCTATTGTAAATGGCCTTTTCAGTTCGTACTCTTTCTACTTCAATGGTTCACTAGGCAAAGTAACCCTCTAGCACGAGACCAGTTCATAGCCTGTGATATCTTTTGTAGCTGGCCAGATAAAGTTGACACCATGTTGGATATGGTAAAAAATTTACACTCATCATTCTCTCTCCTCTCTTTATTTTTTTTAAGCAGAACTTGAAATGGATCAGAATTCAGTAAATAGTGTGTTACTGGTACCAAAGCAAATCATGCAAAAAGATTGTGTGTAAGTATATCCACGTGACAAGCACTTCCCGGTATGCCTTTGTTATGTTACCCCTCTCCGCTTTCAGATATGTTGGCAATTTGAGTCCGCAAGTCACAGAAGAGTTCCTATACATACTCTTCGGTCAGATGGGTCAGTGTGTAAACTGCAAGATGATCTACGAGGTGAGCTACCTACAGAAATTAAAACATGCTTGATCAGAACATCTCGTTTGACATTTTGTTCTTTAGCATCCAAAAGTTGGTAAGTCTCACTTTGGAAAATCGGCTTAGTTGCTAAAGCAGTATCAAGGAGATCCCCAAACTCACCTGGAATTGACACAAAAGTCTGCATTTGTTTTTGATCTGGCGCCTTTGTTTCTCTTTTAGGCTGGGTCAGATCCATACTGCTTTGTAGAGTTTGCCGACACATTCTCTGCATCACAGGCCTTAGCTTCTATGAATGGTCGTGAGGTGATGGGCAAGGTAGGAATTTTATCTGCTTCGTTCTGTGCTTGTGCACCTTGGCAATCTCAGTGACACAATCACGCTCAATATACCGATGTTCGCTGGGGTTCGCCCTTCGACCCGCAGGAAGCTCCAATTACCTTAAAGCACTGAATGCTGACATCACATAGTTTAGGATTTATTTGCTTAATATAAACACACTTTGCTGACTAGTAACAATGGACATGGTTTTATTCATTCAATTGGCGGCTGCTGTGCTAAGATCCGAAACAAGCGGGAGGGCAAAGAGCTAAAAGGGTATCTGTTGGCTGAACACTTGCACGCACTCACTGCTCCGTTATTAGACTGCTCCGTTATTAGGGGTGTGTCTGCTCTGTTATTCATTCTCCTCGCTTCCTCTCTGCTGAGCAGTCGTCATGATCTCGGGCTCCAGTACCAATCCGATCTTACCGTTTCTGGCACCTCTTCCGCTTTCATTTGCCAACCCATCGAGAGCTCTCTGTCTACCACCTCCCATCCTGCCATCGCACATGGGTTTTTCTAACAAACTCCAGTCAGTGGTTGTGGATACGACGACTTTGCCACTAAGTTTTCTCGCCGCCTCTGGATTTCTTGAGCCTTCTTTTTTTGCGGTAGGTTTCTTTGTTGTTAGCTTGGATATTGTAAGCTCTTGGTGATGGTGTTTTAAACTTGATATGATTGGTATTTATGTATTTTTAATAGCTTACGCTTTTGTTTCGAAGATGGCTCTTGTTTAAAATGGTACATTGTCTCTTTTCGCCAGGTTCAATGTGTTCCATGAATTCAGCTGATATATGTGAGCTAAAGACACTTCTACTTTCACTCTATAAAGTTATTCCTACCACAGCGTGCATCTCTTGGTCATATTTAGAATTTTGAGTATTTTCATGGAAACAGTGACATATGCCACTGATAATGAAGACACTACATGAAATTTTTTGTTTATATACTTGACTGAGGAGTATATTTATTATTCCTTTGTTATCCGGTGTAAAATTAATATGAACTTGTGTCTAATCTTGCTCTCTAATGATGTGACCCAATATGTGCATTCGCGCGCTCGGGTTTTTCGCGATTGAAATGGATTTCGGTCGCAAAATCTGCTAAATTGTGCTAGAGCCCGACCGGAAAGCGCGATCCAAAAAAGCATTTTGCGGTTGCGGTCCGCGACTGAAGCACGTGAACAGAATTCCGCGACCGAAAGTAGGCGTCAGCCTAGTAGTTAGGAAAATTTTAAGGTTACCGCAAAGAGGCTTGATTACTACGTTGACATAATGAACCGCGAACGATCGTTCGGCTCTAACCAATGAGTTAAAGTTGGGAGAGGACAACTCCGATCCGATCAAAGTCCATCCTGAACTCAACAGCGGTTCCTCACCGCGACCAAGTGTTCGCGTCCTCGCGACTGAAAATTTTCCCAAAACTTCGGTCGCGAGCACGCGAATGCGCCTAATGTAGTGTTTTACACAGTCTCTCAATCGATACCTAGACTATATATTACACTATACAGCATCGCATCCCCTTCAAACTTGCATGCACTATAATCATTCAGTTCCTTTCAACTCATCAGTGTGTCAGTAGCTGCATTTGCGCGCACTTGAATTATATTTTGTGACTATTGTTATAGCAAACCTGTTTCTCCTACAGCCAATGAAAGTAAACTGGGCAACCTCTCCTAACTCTAAAAACAACACAGAAGTGATGAGTACGCAAGGTGCTGCCATTGGCAATTCTGGTGGTCGCGGCAAAGTCGACACAAGCGGTATGTGCTTTTCGCCTTGACAGCTCATTGCCGATAATCATATTCCCTGCTTAATATCTTCTCCAAAGTGGTGGTAATTTTCAACACAACTGCAATCTGTTGCCTTATTTTCAGATCACTTTCACATATTCTGCGGAGATTTGAGTCCTGATATAGAAACTCGCCAATTGCGTGAAGCTTTCATGGCATTCGGTGAAGTCTCGTGAGTCTCACACTTCATTGCTAACCCCACTACTTGTTGGGACTCTCATAATTATTGGATAAGTGGGATAATCAGTCCTCTGATTTTACGTGTGTGTAGTGAATTGGACACCAGTGCATGATCTTCTCATTGACAGTCTAGCTAGTGCACGAATGTTAAGGGGTTAAGCCACGGTCGAGGGTAGATGCACTGTTGGAGTTGTGTTCCCCAACTCCACATTAATTGCAGCGATAGCGAGTTTGTCTTTTTCTAAAAAGCGATTATCGGTCACTCAAGAAGCTACAGCTCAAATTGGTCAAATAGAAAGAAAGTGGGATCTAATTACTAAAACTTGGTAACCTAATGATCTTTACTCCCCCATAACATTGAGTAGAACTCGAAATTGAATGTAATATTGGAAAAAAAATGAAGCTAAAAGAAGTGCTTTGCTAGTTTTCCCTACCCCTAAATAGAGGTCATTGCGTTCGGGCCTCTATAATTGTTCAACAATGGCACTAATACACCCTCCTAACAAAGGTGAAAACTGCACTCTTGAAACCCTATTTTAATATTTTTGTTTCACCTTTCTTTTATATAGACTTGTGTAGCTACAAGTCTAGTATGCACCCGCTGGAGATTTTTTCAAACATCAGCACTTGAGCCGAGAAATCAATGCAAACACAAACAGCTCTGTGTTTTTCCTATCTTGAGGCTAATTTTGTTGCGTCAATAGTCTGAAAAGAGCGTCATATGCGCAATTGATAGGGCTATATCCAAACTTTCATTTGAGCTGGCTATTGGGCCCATTTGTTCATGGTAGGCTTCAGAATCTGAAAACGAGTGAAGATAGTTTTGGCTATGGGTTAACCCCTTTAATGATGTGGGTGCAGTCACATCATTACACTTGTTAAACTTTTTTATAGAGACTGCAAAGTTATATCTGACGCTGCTACAGGAAAGAGTAAAGGATATGGCTTCATCTCCTTTGTCAATAAGGAGGTAAGTCAGAGTTAACACCCACCAGATTGTTAAATGGAAATAAGATTTCATCTGCATGGCAGAGGCTATGCTAGATATTCCTGATACATATATCTGACATGGCTTGGTTGGATTAAAATCTTTGAACAGAAGAATGTGTGTTGTTATCGATTGTAACTTAAGTTGGACTCGCGTTAGTTGGGAAAAGATCACTCTTGCAGGGTTGGGCTCCATCATTGGCACGTCAATGCTGTGTACATGGTTTGACCCTGAGTGATGTAACTTTCAGCAGCCGCCGCCCTGCTGGTGCTGCCAGTGTAGCACCTCTGTGTCATGAGCAGTCAGGGTGAATGTGTATTGCGGGCACAGGAGTCTTGATTTCGTTGTCGGTTTTTAGGAGGCCCAAAAGGCTATAAGTGAAATGAACGGTGCATGGCTCGGCAGTCGTGCAATCAGAACCAACTGGGCGACTCGTAAACCACCGGCGCCCTCTGAGAGAGGTCAGGGTGGCCGCAGCGGAAAACAGAAGCAGAGCTTTGAGGAAGTAATGAGTGCTGCTAGCGAGACGAACTGCACAATTTACGTGGGAGGCGTACATGAGGGCATGTCAGGTAGGTTGCAAGGTGGACAATGCACCAAGAATTATCAGCTCGGTTAGTGATGAACTGGTTTGAAAGTTTAGAGCTCTGCAAGGCTGGTGTGGCTGGTATGGTAAGTTTATCATGCCTTATGTCTGGCTGGCTGGACTGGCAGCATTGAGATGATGACAAAATAATGCTGCAAAAGATTTAAACTTATTTTTATAATGAATGAATAAACCTCTTTTGGCACTTGGCTCTGCAACACCGAGGTCGTCGGCATGGCAGGTTTCTTCTCAAAAATGTTGTTGGCCTGTGCACTTCAATGACATTCTACAGTGGGTGCCTAGCTGGCAAATAATAACATGTGCGTGTACTATCACATAACGTGACTACTGTTTGTTTTGTAGAGGAGCTCATGCGGCAAGTTATGGCCCCGTTTGGACAGGTGATGGAGGTCCGATCGTTCGCCGAGAAAGGCTTTGCCTTTGTCAGGTAAATGCACCAATGTGTACAATACAGTTTGTACACTGATGTCCAGCCGAAAAAAAAACAGATCTATCCGCATGTCACCCCTTTGACTGTTTCCAAGCATGGAAATAGGCTGTTATTATGATCCAGCTGTGGGATTTTCTTCAGAAAACCTGCAGAGTCTTTAGTCTTCATTCATTCTCAGATTTGATACAAAAGAAGCGGCTGCGCAGGCAATAGTGGCTATGAACGGAGAGGACGTGACAGGATATCAGGTCAGGTGCTCATGGGGTAAAGAGTCAAACGAGAGTCAGCGTGGAGGCAGTGGTGGCGGATATAATAATCAGCACCAGGTAAGTGTACTCAGGTTCTGGGTTTGATCCCTCCCCTCAATGAATCTCTTGGCTTTTTGATTTAGTACCCGCTATTGTCTGTGACTGGAAGTGGCCAACAGTAATCTGTGCTGGTTTCGAGTCTGGATCGAGAAGGTTATCTGTTTGTTGAAGCCTGATCTCCACTGTGGATTGTCGAACCTGCTGATTTGACCTGGGTACCTCCTGGAAGAAAAACATCATGGATGTAGTGAGACCTAAGGGAGTGAGAACTCGCGATGCGCTCATTGGGCCTCTCATACGCTTGTGATATATGATATACGAGTTAGTGACGATTTCCAGGGCTGGGAGGGTCATAGTACAACCATTTCTCATTTTTTGGTCCATTGGATTTATTGTAGGGCTACTATCAAGACGGTGGATATGTATGTATCCTTCACCTCGCTTCCACAAGTCGAACTCGCCTCCTGAATTTGCGTCCACCCGCGCTTTTTCGTGCAATCTGCTATTACACCAGTTGACCTCTCCTTTGATTGTCCGCAGATCTTTTCAGCTAGATCATACAGTGTGTTATCACAGCGCATGGAGGACATTTGTCCTAAAGTGTTGTGTTGGTTTGTGGTGAAGTCTAGTCAAATTTAGAACCAATTTCCCGTACAGTACTCCTAGTGTTCTTCTGCTTTTGGGGTGTCGAGAGTAGAGCTGCTGATTACGTTTAAAATACTGTACAGAGAGATTTTTTGCTCAGTTTTGTGCGAGTGTGGTGTTCATTTAGATTTTTAATCAGTGCGTTGGTCTACTGCCCAAAAAGCCTCTGTGCTGGGTGCTGCATGATGGGGTGTAATGGTTGGCTGGACATCTGAAAGGCTCTCACTGTGAGTAGAAACTTGTTTCCAGGGTTACGGAGGAGGCTATGGACAACATGGTTATGGACAAGGCAACTATCACAATGGAGGTTATGACCAGCAATGGGGTGGCCACTGGGGAGGACACCAGCAGCATCAGCAGCAGCAGCAGCAGCAGTGGGCTGGTGGAGATCAGGGGTGGGGACAGCAGGGATATGATCAGGGTTATCATGGGTGAGTGACATCACATCACCATGTGAGAAATTAATAAAGGCTCAAGGATGAAACTCACCAAGTGCGTATGTGCCCCTAACCCCTAACTCTTGCAGTTCGTCATGAATAGCTCATCGGTTGTTTCTTGGAACATTAGTTATGCCATAATTTGCAGGCACGGTCGTAGAGCGTCGACCGACCATAGGTCTCCTCAATTGGCAACTCTTTGGGCGACATTGCAGTGGGTAAAAGTTAAACTTGACCTTGATTACTGAATGTTTCCCAAAGGCAATGGCGAAAGCTGGCTTCACTAGATAACCCATAAAACAAACGTCTTTTAATAATCAGTGTGCGCGTCGCGGTCACAGTTCAATCTGTTGAATCCAATGCGTGCTTGCGAGTGTTGAGAAGACTCACGGTCATGTGATAAAACATGCGTATCAGACAAATTTGCGCTTGGTGACTTTTATCCTTCCAAGTCCGTATATTTATATACTGACGGGTCAGTCGGTTGACCATTTTGAAAGCAAAATTTTTGCCTTAGGGATGTTGTCCGCATAAAATTAATATAACCTAAAAAATAACCTCATAGTATTTCGTACAAACTTAAAAGCTGAGGTGCTTTAGCCCTGGTGGATAGTTAAAACTGGAAGGCTTCTATCATCAAAGTATGCGTCACGAAGTGGTTGGTTGGTTGTAATTGTTTTTGCCTGCGTATTGATGAAAAGATCACCGTGGGCGACCGCAGGGACTTGACATTATGATATGCATCATATGTCCTTATTTTTTTAGTAATTATGGAAATCATTATGGTAACGGTGGATATTAATGCGCGCAGCCTCTATCATGTACATAGGACTTTATTTTTGGTGAGTTAATTTCTTTGGTATTTTATTTTTTGTACTCAGGCATGCCTTCACAAACCTGATCAAACCTAACAGTATGTTCAGGTGCATGTTGCGAGACATCACTGTGTTGTATGTAGGTTTGTATGATAATGTCCGTATATGTATTTGTGTATTGGTAATGATTGCAGGTAGAAGCCAGTGTAACGCATAAAACGCCTGTTGTTACGGAGATGCTGTGCAACAATATGCAGTCATTGCTCACCACAACCCATTTCCCTGGGCGCAATGTACAGAAGAGATGTATTGGATGGAAGTGTTATTATGACTGATGTAATAAAATCATGATCTGAAACTGACACCGTTCTTTTTTGTCGCATGATTGTCATTCAGATGATTTTTGGACGAAACATGTTCTTCGGTAAAGCAAAGCACACCGCATGAGCTATGGTTGCAACCGAGGCTTTCTGTTGATCTCGTTTTCAAAGCTTAGAACCCGAAATTCCAATATCCGGCGGTTGTACAAACTGGTTTCTACACACTGACCAAATGTGATTGTCCTAAAGCAGCACTCGAGGCATACTTGTGGAAGAGACATCGATGTATACATTCTACCCTGTACGATTTTTAATAGAAAATAACAAAGATTATAATAGTCTTTGAAAAGACAAATGGACAAAACGGTGACATAAAGGACTTGTCACTGGACAAAAGCAAGAATCGGGAAATGACAACTCCGCAAAATAGACTAGCTCAGTTGCATGTAGGAAATCGGGCCGCGATATGCGTGTGATGAAACCAGCTGACCAGAAAGAGGCGTATGCGTACCGTACCCTTCGCGATGTGACGTGTACCGGTGTTGTATATACGGAGATGGCGAACTGGAACTCTGGGAGAGAAGGAACTCCTCCTTTGTGGGCCAATATCCCAACGGCAGGAGGTCTGACATTCAACACTGGGAACATACCAAGTCTGCTTGTTCCCGTTAACACGTCAGTGGCCGCTGAATCGGGTAGGAATAATTTAACTGTCGATTCTACCATGTCAATCACTCAATGTGATTGGGAAGGAGGTCAACCATCAGACCAGTCGTGAGTCACTCACGTCACACTCACTGGACTGAGTCAGTCAGTGACTGGGCGACCGTCAGCGAGTCAGTCATTTCAGTGCTTTCAGTGATTGACTGAGCGGGTCAGTCACAGTGGCTCACTCATACTGAACCAGCTGTGAGCCCCATTTGCAAAGAATGACTGAGTGGTGAGTGAGACTGAGAAATAACACATCACGATCACGGGTTGTGTGAATCATTGAATGAATGTGAATGTCACGTGTCACTTCACATTCACAGTGGCACTGAATAATCAAGTGAATAACTCACTCACTGACTCAGTCACTGAGTAACTCTAACTGACCAAGTAAAGTTAACTCACTAACTCAGTTAAGTTGAGTTACTGAGTGATAGTCATCATAGTGATTCAGTGGCGCGCAGACTATAGACTAATAGAGTATAGTATAGAGTCGCGCTGTCGCGCGACACCCATTAAATCCCACAACTAACTACCTGACCAACCAAACAACCAACTGACAAACCAGTAACTTCTTATTATAATTTTTATATAATATATGTCATAAGTGGCTAACCAAATTAATGCTAGCACAATGTAGTGATGGGCCGTTTTACAGTGATTCTATAACCACTGGGTTCCCTCTCCACAATACTCATAACTAGGTTGCTTATCACAATCATGATCACTGACCAAGACACTGATTCCAAATAATTTTGGGCTCGCCACTGCTGATTAACTTAAAATTAACTTACTTAGACTAGAGTTAGAAGTTCGTAACTAACTATTAACTAACTCACCAACTGTAGTAACTTCTAAGTAGTCAGTAATTTAGTTTGCTAACACAGCGCTCGAGTGAATCATTGACTCTGACTCAGTGACTCACTGGCTAGTTGCTAGTAACCCAGAGTAGACAGTAGTCAGTAGTGAGTAGAGTTAGTAACTTAGTAACAGAATGAGTCAAGGAGTAAGTAGCTAGTCAACGCACTACTTACTCAATCCCTGGCTCATTTGCCCACTAGTCACTAGTACATAGTCACTGACTGGGCATGACTGTATTGCTACTACCATCATTATATATTTATACATATGCCTATACGTAACTTAATTAAAAACATTAAAGCTACCCGTGGTTGACTGCATGCATTCGTCAGTATTAAATTTCAATGGGCGACTTCAACATCAGTTGTGCTCACTCTGACGGAGTGACACAGTAAATATCCCTATGTTATCAAAATGAATACCGGTATATAAATCAAATTCATTCTCATTATGGTATTTGGTACACTGATTGAGTTGAGTTACCAAGCCAGTGTCTTGTACTATTGAATCTAATCACTTGTTTGCTTTTAGTTGAAGAAGCGGAAGTTGACTGCTTCATTGGTCAGGAGTCCACCTCAGTGAGCCAGTCAGGCACTTCAGCGTCTTTGTTCGCCGCCTCAGGAAGTAGCGATGGTTTTTCGGTTGGGTTTTCTCCCGCGCCAGCTACGGTTGTTAATACTAACTCATTCTTTACGGCCACTTCATCTGCTGGCGGCACCGGGCTGATTGATTCTGGATTCACAGAATTGCCTGCCGAGGTTTTAACTTCTACCGCTCCACCTACTTCACATTATCAACCTCCGCCCACGAGTCACTGGGATAACATGGGTATGTTCTATAGAATCTATGGTACAATCTGCAAACCTTGACTGCGCCGTTTACCCAGGATAATATTATGACAATACTGAGTAGATGTGTGTGCTGTGTATGTGCCTGCTCTGCTATGATAATAGACAATAGACTCTTGCTATGTCACACATTTAATCACTCAGTTCGTTGTCTCTCTAGGTTACCAAGTTCCCTCATCTAGTGGACCTTTCACAGCGAATGCAGACAGACCAGCGATGCCACCACAAACAAACCCGGCTCAGTCCATGACACGTGCACCCGTCATGCAGTACAGTCCAATTGTTCAGCACTGGTTCTTCATGATGCAAGAGGGGGAGAAGACAATGTGGAAGCCGTTCTCATACAGAGATTCTATGGCATTAGAGGAATCCTTCCTGAATGGTGTGTAATGGAAACGGGTTAAGAACATGGCTGACATCATTAAGCCAATGGTTTCTTTTCAGGATGGTCTATGATTCACTCCATTGAGTTGGTACTTTATGGAAGGGCCTCCTTTTTTTAGCATCACGATCCGAATCCACCGCGGGAAAAAACACAAAGTGACAAAACAAACTGGTATTTGAACCTGGGTCAACTGATCAAAAGACGAATGTGCTAACCACTAAACCGCTGCTTCTCTAGTGATTGTACCTTCCCGAGCCTAGCAATCCAGTGGTGTGTCCAAATAAATATACAAACGGCACATGTCTCTATTTTTAGTCGAATTACCAAGTCACTTCGGGCCTTTGCTCATGGCAATCTTTGCCAAATTCAGCAAAGATATTATTTGAAAAGTTTTTACCGCTCCGATTGCACAAATTTCTCCAATCTCTTTTGATGCAATAAGTTGGCACGTATGTTGCAAGATGATGATCGAAAGCCCAACTTAGAAATCCTCCACATGAATACAGATTTGGTTTATTTATTTGTTTAGGTTTAAAAAATTGTAGGACAATTTGCTCTCATTTAATGCAGTCAGTTTCAGAGAAAAAATTATGGGAGCAGTTCCATATTCTGCATATTGCACTATGACTCAAAGGTTGATTGATCCTCGGCTTGATTCATAGTCACTATGAGAATGAAGTTCTGATCTCATTCCTAGCTCTAACCGCTCCTATAAACCTCAGGCTGAGGATGCCCGTTGATCGGGATAACCTACCGCCCATTACTTGCCAATCAAGCGATCAATCTCTCTGTCTTCTGGAAATGCTGTGTTTCTGTCGCAGGCGAACCAGAAGTGGTGCCGACACTGGGTGGTAGGTATGATGTGCAGATAGAGGAGAGAACAAGCTCTGCTGTATACTGGGAGGAACCGATCAGGGAAGTTAGAAGATGCTCATGGTTCTATAGGGATGACAGGACCATGGGATTTATACCGTACAGTGAGGAGCTCTCCGAAGAGCTAGAGGTCAGTTACAAACCCGATATACTCCAAATCACAAAATTTGCTCTGGTAATACGCGTTGGCGTATTTTTAGTGTGCAGGCATTCACATCAGTTGTCTGTGAAAGATCCGTGGTTTGGTTCACTTCAATTGTTGAATTTTGTTCAAATGAGAAGTCGATTTGTGGTCATCGCATATCCCAGCTTTATTTTGCTGGCTCCAATGGAAACCTTTTTTTTGTTTAATAGTATTCTAGGCCATCATGTAAGTCTGGATCTGGCTGCGTGCAACGTCATGCTGTTTCACGAAACCCCAGCTGCTTAGACCAGACATGAGACAGCCCAACAGGGAATATTTGTAGTTGCCCTCTCTTTCCTCTATTGATGCCTTCCCACATTGTCTGTCAACTATGGTAAATGCTGATTTTATTGTCAGTATGATATGTGTGTATGCTATCTATAATTACACTGCCACCACTTCTTGCAGGAATGCTACATGCATACAGTATATAACAACACTTGGCATAAGAGAAATGAGCTCCAGAACACAGAGGATATTTTTGTTTTCCACAGTCCTCATGTGTTTGTCCAGTTCAGCAAAGGTTCCTTCCCAGATGTGTTTGGTGCCGCCGATGTGAGTAATTTTCATCTGATTTTACAGTATCGCCTTTTCCGGATAGGTCCAAGTCAATTTTACCTTTCCTCATTGGATTATTGGATTAACTCGCTTCACAATATCTCCAAATTTTTCAACTTCCAAATGTCATGTTCAGGCTGATTGAGTTACTGGTATCCCAGCTAGTGTGAATGTACAAGTCGCTTCTGTCAATGAATAAAAAACCAAGTCTGGTGCGTTTGTCTATCTGAACAGAAATTGTAGCTAGACAACTTATTTTCCTCGGCCTTATCTAATCTGCGGTGAGCTGTCCTCTTAACTACATTTGAATGGGCAGAAAACTCACGCAATTGATCAGCACAATGCATCCCTGATTCTTCGGCTGTGCAGTGGGACAACAAACAATGAATACTCACTCGACAGCAAACATTGTTTTATTAGTTAGTCTGCACCTTTACTATGGGGTAGCGTGATAGTTCAATAACTAAAGCACTTGGCTCAAGATAGGAGGATCCCGAATTTAAGTCCTAGTCATGCTGAGCGCCTACTGTGAGAATGAGCGCCTCACATATAGCCTAACTCCTACTGCTCCAACAAGCCTCAGGCTTAGGAGGTTCGTTAAATAGGACTGCCTATTGACCCAAATAGAACAATAAATTATAATAAAAATGACCATATTAATTCATGGTATGTCCTGATTTATCATGGTCGTTTTTTCCCTGCTTCCAGAGCGAAACATCACGTCCTAAAGTAGTCAAGCGAGGGGCTGCCGAGGTTGATAATATTAAAGATGGCGAGCCGACACAGATAGATCATTTAGTGTTTGTGGTGCATGGTATCGGCCCAGTCTGTGATCTCCGGTTTAGAAACATTGTGCAATGTGGTAAGTCAGATATTCTGTGCACAGATCACAGTAGGCAGGGTTGGGAGTATCGATTTGTAAGGAGTGATAGTTACTGGATTAATTACTTTTGTACTATCTAATGTAAGGTAATCTTTACTTTTTTTCAGGTATTGCATATTCTTTACAATTTTGGGGTATTGATTGTTCATTACTTTCGTAACTGTATAGGTGAATATGTAGTCATTTTCACACAACTAATTTACACACAAAAAGTCAAGTTTTCTGCCACACATATATTACACCCTGTGCTCATTGAAGTGATCTCACTCAGCCAATAAATAGGTCTGAAGTGAAGACAAGTCCTGTCATAAATATGCCCTGACCTTGACATTATACATAGCATTCATTATGACATCATGGCTGCAATAGCAATCGACCACACCAGGTCATGGTTAAAACATAACAAGTTTATCACCTAGAACCCCTACATTACAGCACTATCCGAGGAAAATATTGAATACATAAAAGTTATTCCATAATTTTATTCTGAAGTAACTAATGCGAGAAATCTTTACTTTTTACCAAAGTAAGGAGTATCAAATAATTAGTTAGTTTTTTTATTAACTTTTCCCAACCCTGATACTAGGTTATCAATATAACTGCCGACTTTTCCAGTTCGTACCTTAGTAATCTTGCATTCGATTTCACTTGGACCTTTATCAAATGGAGTGTCTAATATACTTATGAACTTAACAAAATACTCCTCTTACTAAAACTCTTGAACCTCAACCTCATGATTCTAATAACAATGCTATCACCACCATCATCCGGGTGCATAACGCTCGGCAGCTAGACACACATTTCAGTAATATGAAGAAGCCATATCACATTCTAATTTCTATTGTAGTGGATGACATGCGGACTTGTTCCACCAATATTATTGAGTCCCACTTTAAGATGGCCTCCCAATCTGGTGAAGCTGGGAGAACTGAATTTCTACCCATTTACTGGCATGATGCAATCCGATCTGATGCAATAGGTAAAGCTGACTGGGGGGGGGGTGTAATCTCTAGATTTACGGTGCTGTCAGGCTAGATATTTTCCGGTCCGACTACACAGCTGACGATTTCTCGCTCGGTTTGTCAATCAACAGTCATGATATTGACTACGCGTATTTTCTGTTCAGACTAAAGGTTAGTTTCCATAGCAGATCGCAAGGCTCGCAAGCTTCGCAGCAAGTTGGGGTTGCGACCTCCTGCGAATTTTTGCCACTGCGATGCTGGGGTTTCCATTCAGGTCGCAATTGTCTCCACTGTGAACCTCCCTTGTTGCGGAGGTAGGGAAAGTGTGCACTACTAGTACCTACTAACATTTCTAGAGAATTTTGTGATTGTGCATGTCACACTTTGCTACCTCTCGCATAAAAGAGTAAGACAAAAACTGTACTTCCAAAACAAAGGAGCATTGCGAACCTGCGTTTTCGTTTCCATACCTCGCATCAACCCCACAAATTTCGTGGGTGTTCGCAAAAGTTGAACATGTGTGACTTGACTGCGAATATCGCAGGCCCTTCCCGAACTTCGCAGAGTGAGTCCTAACCATGTTTCCATATCAATAGGCATCGCAGACGCAAGCCTGTTGCAAAGCTTGCGAGCCTTGCGATCTGCTATGGAAACTAACCTTAATGCAAAACGCGTGCAATTTGAATCTGAATTGACACACTGGCGGAGGTGTCTTGTTAGTCAGCTGTAAAATCATCTAGTCTGGCATTACAGTAAACTTGATAATGAGTTTGTCCAGTTATGTCCTTGCCGATCACGTGATTGCTGCTCCCCTAATTTATGTCATAACTGACGCAGTGTCATGAGATCATGAGGTCGTCACCTGGCTAAAAACCGCATACATTTGTGCAGTAATGACCCTAAGGGCCCTAGCTGGTTTAGCATTGTCACGGTAGCTGCTGTTGAGATACATCCCTTCCGTTAGCGATATCCTAAATTGTTGTCTGATAAACAGGTGTCGATAAGCGTATACACAACATCACCATGACAGGAATAACTAAACTTCGACAATTTACCAACGAGACACTGCTCGACATTCTATTCTACAACAGCCCTCTGTACTCCCAGGTGTGTATCTTTTCCGCTGGTAACATTTTCCTAAATCGGTCACGCTGACTTGTCATACATGGGTCATTGCAAACTTGGTCATATGAGTAATTCTGTGACATTTCTTAACCTCACTGAATGGATGGACAATGCTCCGTCTTGTTTTAGGCAAATAGGACAGCTTCAAATATACGAGTCTCTTAGGAATTATTTTCTCATGGTGATAATTGGACGAGGGACCTGGCTCTTGGAGCAGGGTAGGGGGCAAGCGAAGCAGTAGAAGAGTCAGGCTCAAGCCAGCACGGTTCTTTGATGGTACATTCGGGACGTTGTTTGATGTGCTGTACCGAAACTTTCTTATGGGTCATCAAGAGTGGACAACTACAGTTTATGAAAATGGCAAGTTTTTACCTAATTTATAACCAAGTAATGATACTGAAATTATAAAAAAAAATTAGAAAAATTTAGTAGGAAAGCGATCGATGTCACAAAGATTCATAGTCCTTATCTAATTATATCATGATTGCGAGTGCTGCCTACTCATCGCTGTTCCAAAGGTGTTCTTAAAAAGATAGCTAATCAAGCTATACTAAATGAATCGACAAGTCTACTCTACTGACTACTCTCCACTCTAGTCTAACTCTAGACTAAATGTCTCAATGGTAAGTTCTTACTGAGTAACTCACCGAATGATTTAGTGAGTTACCAGTAGCTACTAGCCCATAGTTACACAGTCAGTGAGTAAGTTACACTTAGTCTCACTTAGTGAATAAGTAAAGGTTATTGGTATATCGTATATCATTCGTGACTGTGAGTTACAAGTTACATTTAGTAAGTCTAAATGACTTGCACTTGGTCTTGTATGTGCATGCTACAGTTATGTTGTAAGTCACAGTAAATCTGATTCTGGATGTACTGTATAAACCCCAAATTGTAACTTGTAAATGTAAGTCAAACTCTACTCTCTAGTCTAACATAATGTAGCTAGTATATATACTATTAAACATGATAATGATTTATCTACTTTAACAAGTAGTTCTGAATTATTAGTACTGCTACTGATAACTGAGGAATCTGTAACCTCTTCGGTGTTCATAGCCACCCACATAGAGCTACAAAATCATAAAAGGGTAGAGATGCTAAATGTTCACCTCTTGAGCGGTGATAAAATTAAGAACCACGACAGACAATTCTGAGGCAGGCGGTTCCAGGGACAAATAGCGGCTGTGTCGGGGACAGCACAAGGGCAGGGTTTTCCATGGCAACCATTGCCTATAACTGCCTTTTTCTATTTTAGCAAAAATGTATACAGCAAAGTTAGAACCATAGTGCAAGTCGAATCATTCAGTAACACCACAAGGAAGGAATCAAGAATAAATATTTTGTTGTTTGTTTCACATACATAGGAAGTTTTATTTAAATGCTTTTCTGACACATGAGGCTATATTGTATACAAACCAGTTTTGTTTTTTAGTGTACAATAAAGTTTTTTTTATTTCAAAGAAATATAGACTACGGATGCTTACTCAGTGTCATTGACCATCCTGAATACACAAAATTTAGGTCTAAAAACAGACATGTTGAGTAAAATTCACATTGTGCCAATGAAAAACATGTTATTTGTGTTCAGCAGAGTGATGTAAATATAAGCGCACACTCTTCACAATTATTATGTCCAGTATTGTTTTGTTAAGAGTGTTCACGTATGCTCTGGAGCCGATGATTCTCATTTACTACATTGATGAATGTAAAAACCTCTCCGCTTGCTTCTGCCTACAAATGAAAAATACAAAACATACGACAGTCATTTTTGGGAAGATGATAATGCACTGCACACACATATTTCAACGGAGACTGGGGTCTTCTCATTCAGGTCACAGTCAAGATAGTGATACTCCCAAACTCATATTAGCCTCAATAGAATTCGCTGATATGCAGGGTCTATAATGAAAAACGGTA
>Ga0224511_10000323_pt1 | contig 21285 bp, 13 predicted proteins | sample SF_May12_sed_USG_2_FD_169988 | JGI IMG/M metagenome (GOLD analysis project Ga0224511, IMG submission 169988) | Sediment microbial communities from San Francisco Bay, California, United States - SF_May12_sed_USGS_8_1 | ecosystem: Environmental > Aquatic > Marine > Sediment | place: USA...
ATCTTGGGGGGGGGGGGGGGGGGCGTGACACACGTGCGGCACGAAGCCTTAGTAACCAGTTTGATTTATTCTGCAATAACTTGTCTAATTAGATTGAATAGCACACAGCTGAGTCCGACATCATAAATTACAATTCATTATGAATGAAGGCGAATGATCGAACTTGCTTCAAAAATATGTAACACATCGTTGCTTTGAAAGGTATAACCATTACATAAACCAAATCAGTGTGTGACATAGGGCCTTCAAGAGTCTGGTATTCTTTAATTGTTAAAACTTTGTCAGAAATAAAGTAAGGCGTTGTTGACATCACGTTGACTGTGTTTGAACAGAGCCTATGGGGTCGGTCCGACGTTTGAATGATAAAACACGATTCTAGTGAAGCAAATTTCCAAAGTAAACTAAACATCATTTTATGTATGATGAAAACAGAATACCCCAGAAAATTTGTACAAAGCAAATTAAAGTTAGGAAGAATTAGCCTTTTCACTTTGAATTTGTATGGGAAAAACTGAAAGGTAAATGCACTTCTTTTATTTCGTAAGTAAGCACTGACTTTTCGCCGGTAACTTGAAGAAATTTGGAAACCTTTAAGCAGCTTTTTGCAATCTCTTGCTATTTCAATTCTCAGGAAAACTAAATAAATTTAAAATGCGTATCGTATAATCGTATAATGCAATTGTCTACAATGTTTTTATTCAACTGCAAATAGTAACTCACCAATCATAGAAAATTGGTTTCAAATGGCATCTTAGGGATCTTGTGTTTGATGTAAGTTTGATTAACTTTGCATCAAAGTCATCCAAATTCATTTGTAATCAGATCGTTTTATGCGGATTACTTCGGACTTCGTTCTTTCATAATCTCTATTGTACACATTCTAGAACTAACTCCTTTTTGTCCTGTGTCAAGATAAAAATAACACTGAGAAAACATTGTAGTTCGGTCTCTACTATTAATGTTGTTTGGTGTTTTTTTTTTGCAATTGAACATGCTTTGACTGTGACGTATTTAAAATGTGTCTATGAGATATATTATTCCCACAGTTCAATAAGGTCGGCTTATTAATTTATTATGCGCATTAATTGTATTATTTTTATGTTACTGTTAAGATATTTTTCACTGGACATCATTTGGATATGTTTGTTTTAGTTGTTTTCTGACTTTTTACAATCTTTATTCACAAGGGGTGTTTATGGGTTGGCATGTCTACTTTAAAATTACTTCAACCTGTGTGTTGAATCCATGAGAGACATTGTCAAGCTGTACTCAGAAGCTAGGTGGAACGATCCCGCCCGGTGGCCACTATCGCTATCTTCATTGTGTGAGATTGACATTTGTGCAAACGTTGATTTTCGTATTTTGATTTTAATGTACTTTTTCTATATTTATTAAAAATGTCATATAATGCCATATTTGAAACTTTATAATTATTTTCTTACAACCAGATTAATAGTAATCCAATAATAATACCTTATTTCTATAACATAAAATACGTAACTATGTTGTTTCCGTGTGCATACGATATTACTTGTATTTAGATTTAATGTTATAAAGCAAAAATAGATATAGTTATTTATTAATACTTTGTAAACTGTGGTAGAATACTAGTATATGTTACAATAACTAGAAATTTAAAACCTAGTTGTTTTGTATTATTATCAATACGCAAGATCACGATAATGTTATACAGAAGTAGTTGTTTTATGTCTGCAATAATGTTTCCATGAAACAAAAGATATAAAAACACGTTGTCATTTGCATGAACTCAAGTCTTAATGTTGATTATGAAAACTATGAGAAATGTCGTCATTTAATTACCTGATATTATATTTGTATCACCATTTATAGTTCCATTCATATCAGTTGCCGGCAGAATTAAAGGTCTTCTTATTATCAATGTTGCGTCTCCGATGTCAATTAACTAATACCGATTTCTTAGCAAAGGGCAATAGTCCAAGAGCCCAGCTTGTTTTATTTCTAGATTCGCGCCCATCGATAAAACTCATCTTATAAAGTGCCAATATGTCTACTGATAACGAAAACTTATCTCTTATGAAAATCTACTTTAACAACTGCTCAGAATCTAAGATGGCCGCCAAGATGGCCGCCAAAATTTGTGGATTTATCTGAAAACTAATAAATAGGAAAGGCATACGCAAGTTTTCATAGTATTGACCAACTTTGTCATTATGTGCACGAAAAATATGTTAACTTAAGCAGAAAAACTCAGTTTTTGTACAATTTTACACATCTTAGTGGCGTTTTTCGTGGCAAAAACAGCCGCAAATTGACCATTTTTTCTGTTCCGATTAATATTATTATTTTATTTTAACAGTTTAAACCAATTTAACTCCTTTAAATGTGTTTCTTTATTGAAAACCAGGTTACAAGTTATGAAAAATGCTTTTCCTGATAAATTTTATGCGTAATTTGTCTTACAAGGAGAGAAAAAGTGGGTGGGTAAAATTGGCCCCGAAAGTTACAACTACCATGTTGCAGCAATAAAATGAAGTTGTAATTAAGTAGTTTTGGTTATTGTTTGGGATGTTTAAACACCATTTTAAAATAACTATTTCGATAGTGTATGGTTTGCAATAACTGTTTTAAACCCCAATTAACATCATTGACAAAATCAAAATGGTTACTTAGCATTTGTTGGAAGTTTGTCATTTATTAATAAACTAGTTAACATAGAAATATATAAATATTTATTTATTTCGTATATTTCTTGTTGGGCGTCTAGTTTTTTTTTGTGTGTGGGGGATAATTTTCAGTGGTGCAAATGGTCAAACTCATCCTTTTATCTGTCATGGTTATGTGTAAAAAAGACCCATTAAATGTAAACACGCTCAGGGCTGTTAATGTCATGGAACCAATGAAAAGCAGTATGTTAAACATGGAAGGTCATCAGTGTTAAGCATAAAGAAGTTAAAAGTTTCTCGATGTTTAGCATCGTTATTTTCGTCATGAAAGTTCTATTGTGTTGTTTATAACGACCAACTAAAAAGGCAAATTTCAGCCTTGCGCCGTTAGTTCCTCTGTTTCTTGAGCTTCTAGTAAGGTGGTCCTTTCTTCCCTAATGGCGCAGATGGACATGTACACTGGGTGTAAGGCAGACACAACGCCGGCCACCAGCATAAATACCTCCACCTAGAGTAAAGGCAAACAATAACAGTAAGACAATCAATGCAAGCAACATGTCGCTGGTTACAACATCAAATGTAATGGGGAAAAGGCAAAACCCTCAGAAAACATAGCCTGGGCGACAAAATAGCAGCCTCGGGGTTTTAAGCTTTTCATTAGTGGTAATGTAAGATGCCACATCACTGACACCCCTTAGCGCATGAGCGGAACATTTAGAGTTAATGAACACAGTTATCTTCATTGGTAATAGGAGCGAACCCGACGTTCTGGTGATCAACCCCCTAACGGGAGCGGCAAACTTCTTTTGTGTCAAGTCTTGAGTAAAAACGTGTAAAAAAATTCCACAACATTACTTACTTTTCTTGAATAATCTTACATGGCTAATTTATATAGATAACAATGTCTATCAAGCACATACACACATACAGTTAAGGTAGTAATATGATACTATGAGTTGGTTCGTCAGCTGATATTGTAACGATACGAGGAGGAGCATTAACACACAAGCAAATCAATAGCAGAACTCACGTGTTTTGGTGCCTCATGATAAGCCTCCGCCCAGGAAAAGAGGGCGTACTGGAAAAGACTGAAGAGTCCAGCAGCTATCATTGTCACCCCGTACAGCAGGGCGAAATACTGGCTTGGAAATCTGGGAACACAACATATTGCTTTTAAATGAGTGTGAAACTTTATTTTAAAGAAATAGAACGAAGACGTTTTGTTTGGTTTTCAATAAACACTAGATCACCTTTATAACGATAAGTTTAAGTTTATAGGTCAATCGTTTTTATTAAAGAATACTTCATTCTTAAGGATTACTTCAGCATTACTCCAGATATACATACTTATGAATTAATGTATCAATTATTCCAACAAAACAAAGCCAGACTTACATGCTACTGATGAACCCTGTCACAACCGTGTACAGGAATGATCTTAGAAGAGTCATGACCACAAATATCACATACAAGACACTAGGACTAGGCACGAGTGTAAGAATGGACAACACCACAGACAACAAACTGGCCAGACTCAATGGTAACAAGGCGGGCATTGTACCACGATACAGCTTTGACTTGCCACCTGTCAAACAGAAATCAAATACAAGTCACTTAAATTTAAATATGGTAAGAGCTGAAAAAATGAGTAACATGACTAGATAAACAAGCATTTGATAGTATTGCGGCAATACAGTAGTCCCCTACCGGTCCCTCAAAAAGTGCTTTAATTATCACACGCTCTTGTTTATTGCCATTTATAATCAATTTCAGGTTGCAGTTTGTATTTGAATAACTGCTACTTATTGACACGCCACGTTTTATGCACCTAATTTTTAAGTTATCACATGATCGATCCAGAATTCAAAAAGGTAGTGACACATCATCTCAATATGGTGATCATTTCTGTCAAATACTTGTAAAATTCGACTTCAAATAACAAAGTTATGGGCTGGGCACGTTTTTGCTGCAAGGTCATGCTGTGACCTTGACCTTTAAGGTAGCGACCCAAATGTTGCTCGCGACACGGTAACTCAATATGGTGATCATTTCTGTAAAATAGTTATAAAATCCGACTTCAAATAACAAAGTTATGGACCAGACACGAGTCTGCTGCAAGGTCATGTTGTGAACTTAACCTTCAAGATATCGACTTAAATGTTGTTCGCGACACGTCGTCTCAATATGGTGATCATTTGTGTGAAATAGTTGAAAAATCAAACTTCAAATAACCAAGTTATGGGGCGGACACGATTTTGCTGCAAGGTCATGGTGTAACCTTGATCTTCAAGATAGCGATCCATTGTTGTGTGCGACACGTTATCTCAATATGGTGATCATTTCTGTGAAATAGTTGTAAAATCAAACTTCAATTAACAAAGTTAAGGGGCGGACACGATTTTGCTGCAAGGTCATGCTGTGACCTCAACCTTCCAGGTAGCGACCCAAATGTTGCGCGTGCATATTGTACACATTGCTACCTTTTTATTACCAAGTTGCATGTGCCTAGCTTTAATAGTTTTTTAAGTTATCAAAGGATCCATATGTTTAGCGGACATACTGACGGACGGCTAGACGGACGGACTGACGGACGGAGGGTAAACCTATAATCCTCTCCGGTGTGAACACCGGTAGGGGACTAATAAAATGGTTACTACAAGTGTGGACACAAGATTACAAGAACAGTTTAGAACAGTTTAAGGCATACAATACCGTAGCTCTGTCCCTCAACATATTGATAAATATTGATCAAATATTTAAAAAGGGTAAAGTGGTTGGTCTATATAATTGTACAACATAGCTTTAAAAACAGTAAGGTTCACCTTTAAAGATTATCTTTTGGCTGTCATACACAACGCCAGCGAGGAAAGAGGTGACAAGACCGCCCATCATTGTGTAGAAGCACACATTGGTGAAATGACTCACTATAGACAAAGATCATCGAAGAACTCTATATAACCAATGTATTGCTTAAAAATTATAATTGATAATCGGCATATATTAAAAACAAAACAAAATCATTATTAACGACTACAAAAATCAAGACAAATAATAAGGGATTTACCAACCTTGTTGTTGGTTATTATTCAGAACTCTGTTGAGAAAGGAGTTGAGGCTGCCCAGGAAATAATAGAACCTCAGCTGGAGAATGCATAGCCATGTTACGTGGGTGAGGAAAAGTGGTTGTCGTAGGTAGCTGCTCAAAGGCTGGACGTCGGCAATAGAGGGCCGTCTGCCTGATGTTGAAATTGAAGTGTCAATGACTATGAGTTCGAAAATTCTAATCACTTTTCTTAAATTTGCATTTGTATCTCAAGTTTTAAATTATGAAAAACAACTGCTTAAGAAACTATTTATAATATGTATGATATATGTTATAAGCACAGCTCATTAGGGAAATTAATGAAACAAATGAATTCATGTAACCTTTTGCCTTATATTCTGCAATAAGACTAGACTGTCGTCTTGTCGTTGTCTGTTTCTTTGTTGTTTCCTTTTCTACGAGAATGGCAGTCTCCTTTTTGGTAGCGTTTTCAGCATGCTTCACTTGTTCAATGAAGCCTCTTGGTAGAAAGAGCAAAGTGCTGACCAAGGTCATCAGATGCATGCAGCAAATCACAATGAAACTCTTCTGGTAAGAAAAGCCAGCATGAAAACCTAACTGAAAAACACATTGGTGGACAAATAAAAGTTTAAAGTTGTAAATTGAAGAAAGAATCTAGTACATCGCATTGGCAGAAATCTATATGTACACGATAAATTATGATGAACAAGTTGATTACGATTATTATTATTGTTGTTGTTGTTATTGTTGTTGTTGTTGCGAACTTCAATTGCACCAATAATTTATGGATTTATGCAACTATTTCAGTACCTTACCTTGACAATAAGGAAGACAGCAGACGACATGTCATAACCTCCTACCATGAGCCCCACCATTGACGAACTGCCGGACAGGAACAGGTTGCTTACCTAAACAGAAGATGATATCGTAGTATATCAAGTTATTTAAAGTGAGTGCTAGTGTAGCACTGCAGATCTGGCTGCAATACTGCATACTGACATACAGTACCGTATAGAATTGTGTCAGCATTGGTCGCAAACCTAAAGTTAGCAAGAGGATTGAAATAGAAGAAAATGGCTTTTCTGACAGCTATACGTGCAACGTTTCGTTTGATAATGTTGGCTGGCATTCTACAATCATCCTGGAAATATAACTGTTAATTTGGTAACAAACTTCAGTCTCCGCATAAGCAGTGTAATGTCAGCAATACTTTAAGCTCTGAATACTCCGTTGGATTGGTTAGAGCCCCTATAGCGTTGTCCCTACCTGTGTGTTGGTGACAAACACTGGCAGACCTCCTATGCCAATAAGAGTGAGGCCAGGAAACATCAGCCAGGGGCGCTCTGGAACACCACCACGTGCATGATTCAGTAGAAATCTATATGTCTCCTATCTTTTAATAGAGGTAAGGAAAGCTGACATGATTCGGTTGATATCTATAGATCTAGTAACTTTTGTCATTTGAAGTTATATAGATAAATATACTAGAAAAGTGCATTAGTAAATTGATAAATATCGATCATTATTAAAAGGTTCTGTTCATAATATTATAATTAACAGTTCTTACCTTTATCGAGAAAGATGAAACAAAGGCTTCCAGCAACAAAGAAGGGACTGAAATAGTTATTTAGTGTAATTTGTTTACAAAGATAAATGTATGCAGAAAAATTCAGTCACATGACACCTGTTTGTTTTGTCTTCAGAGGAATAATCACTATATAGGTCTTAAAATCAGTGTCTGGAATTGCTAGTTTTGGCTAGCACGAGTCTTCAATGCTTAGCATTGCTGTTTGTCGCGTAGGAAGAAAAATAGAGGCGTCAATAAGATTTTCTAATAGATCTTTTTTCACTTAAATAAAATAAAACTTACAATGCAATAAGCCTAGTGGCTCTGGTCCCTAGCCTATAGTTGACTGCCCCCATGACGACACAACTTATACAGAAGATGGCAGACGACACCGTGAAGCACAGGGCCAGTCTACTGTCCTGGGCCACGCAGGGAAACGCGTGCCGGGCACCAGTCTCCTTTAGCCCTGAACCAATGGTCTGGCTTGACGAAACTAATGTGGAGTTTGATATCTTTGTCGATATGTGATTGGTAGAAACGTCGAGTCCAAGCCAAGAATGTGTATAAGATATACCATCTATTATTGAATATACAATATTTGAGTTATTTTGTCCCTCGAATAACTGCTGTTTCATATATGCTGTATGATTATGATTTGGTGCTGCCGTCTCATTAGACATGTTAGACAAAGTCAAATTTTCATTTCTTCTGTCACAAAGGTCCGCGTAGATGCCGTGAGATTTGAAAATGAACACAAGCGATCCCCATCCATACAGAATTCCCGCGAACAGCAGACATTCCAGGAAAGCCCATCCCGCAAGAAAGTACTTCACCCAGGGACGCTTGCTTTCACTCAGCGCCATTGCCCATACAAGGTTTGGTCAAGAGACGTCAATATATCAATACGATGACCTCTAAAAGTGATGTCAACCTAAAACAATCATAATTATATTTCTGTTTCAGTTTAGAATATAATAAACTATTTATTTACCTATATTTTCCATGTTTGCCAATAACATTATCTTTTACCGTTTTATTTGCTTAATTTAGTACCAGTACTGTTTGATAGTTGTGTTCCTACGCAACAGATCAATCCAAATCTTGGAGCAGTTGTTACATATAGAAAAATTACTAACCAATAGGTATGCCATCAAGAGAGCCATGTGCCTCTCCTTTTGATATGCAGTATTCAAGGAACTACGTTGCAATGCGTTTCCCAGGTCAACAGATAAATTACTTGTTTACGGTTTAAACATATTGCCCGCCGATAGAGGACATATAAAGGGAACACATGATAGGTTTTGATGCCTCTAAAACGTTGGTAACAAGACAATGTAGGTTTTGAAGTACTTTAATTTTGTGTCACACGACCAGACCGCATGGGAGTCCCTTTCAAAGGTGTTTAAGATGTACACAGTGCGCATGGACCCGGTACGCAAAAACCATGTCCTTTGGTACGCAGATCTCAAATTTGGCATTTAAAATAAGGTTGCAGTTAAATCATGCACTTGCTTTGCTCGCACATATACCTGATAATTAATCATTAGTAAGACAAAAACCTTAAGCATGCACACTTGTGCAACTAAATAAATTTGGTTTCAAATTGAAACAAAATCAATCATCTTCGTTTAAGTGCAGTCTCACTATAGCGTATGGCGTCCACGTATGTACGTTAGGCATACGTCGTGTACGTTCCAAATACGCGGACATACGTCGGTGTACGTGTGTTTATACAAAGACACTAAAATATTAGTTGACATTTTCGGCGTATGCGAGCGTATAGCTCTTTCCTTTGCGTATAAACAAACGTACACCGACGTATGACATACTTGAAGTCAGTGTATTTGGTAAACTAACCATAAAATCGAAATTTTAAATCACCTGACTAATTTATGAAACATCATTATTGTCAGCGTATAGCAAATTAATAATTATGTTGAGGGTGCAAACTTTAATGCCCCACTAACGCAAATAAACATGTTAACCTTCATAGTTAGCACGCATTTAATAGTAAATCACATAAATTATTTTATACACCCTACATACAGTGTAGCATCCGCACCATGCAAAACATACAAGCTTACATTAAATACTAAGTTATTGAAAGCAAGCCATGGAGCAGCAATAAAAATAATAATGAAGTCAACTTACTTCAGATAAAACAACATCGAGAACCTAAGATATCAGTTTACATCCTCCAAGGCCATGCTTTATATCCGTTATTTGTTAATCGTGACAGCATCAGTGAATTTGCGCGTATTTAACAAATGTAATGTTCGAAAGAGTACGTTATCAGCACACATAAATTTGTGATAAGTTACAAATTTTAACCTGCTTTCGTATTGATCCATATACAGTTAACTACGAAAGACACTAAGTTAGTGGGTTATTTTCATTTAAATGCATACACATCTGATACTTACACATTAAAATATAGTTAAACTGAAGAATAATGAAACTGGGTATGTGTGTACGTTTTTGTATTGTTTGGAAATAATACACCGTGTTGAACTAATTCCAGTTGTGCTAAACGTATAAATGTAACAACAAAGTGTGAAGTTTATTATGTGTTCGCAATAAAAGGTTATTAGCTAAATAAAGTGCTTTTAGTATATATTATATACTTCATGTCATTTAGGATAAGTGCATTCTTGACTGGGTGTCACATTTTTTTATATAAATCACATTTCATGTGATTGAGTATGTCTGCAATGATATATGATCTCTGTGTTTTACTCTCATATATATATTATGCTTTTGGCATAAGTGGGAATCTAGCCTGAGTACATTGTTCCTGGCAGGCCTATGTTTTATTGAAATGTTATACACCATGAATAACGTTATTATAACGTGCAAATAAAGTATCGTTCATAGCATATCTTTAAAAATCACGGCACATTTTCCACTAGCGGATTCTGGGGGTGCACTCGGCGCTAGAGTAATAACACCGTTGATTTATTTTGCTGACTTTCTTTTATTGTTAGCGACTCACGGACATAATCCCCTTAGCTCAAATTTGTAGACACCTAACATAATCCCTTTAATGTTTTTACAGACCCGGACAAAACTCACATTAGACAAAAATCAGTTAGCAAAATATATGTATAACTCGGTAAACATGAATATGGTAATAAATTGGCTCATAATAACCTTGATCATTATCATAATAGGTAAACACATGAGAAGGGGGGTGCCAGAATCTGCAAAAAAAACAAAACAAAATTGTCCGAGAGTGCAAATTCAACATGAAGGGGATTATGTCCTGGATCTGCCAATTTCAGGCAAGGGAATTCTGCCCGCAGGGGACTTTGTCCAGATACCATACCGTAGGCAGTTGGTCATTAAGATGCACAATTTTACCCCACTTTTAAATCAGTTGTATGACGTAAGCAGACAAAACATGATTGACAAATACCATGTTAATACACATTATTAACATTATGCTTTCAGATAAACGTATTTGAAACAGAAATAGAATTGCCCTTATATGTAAGATGTTTTACTGTGAATTTTCGCAGATTTCTTACATACACTGAAAACCAATCATGCTGATTTAATGGCAATAGTGTTTTCATATTTATATAAACAAATGCATGTGACACTTTCTTTGACAGTGAATGGCTGTGTATTTTTATTACATTAATATATGACAACATCAACAAAGACTATTTTTGACAAAATCAACCATGAATGTTTATGAAACAATCAACAATGAATGCAATATCTGATAATGATTCAAAACAGCACTTCTCAAATGTGTTTCAATAAACATAATGAGATGCAAGGGCAACCACTATAAACCATAAAGCTGCGTTATCCATGCACTCACTGAGATCTGAGGTTGATAAGTCAATAGGGTTACTTCATTTCAGAGCCCAATGTCATGTTAGGCTTAGGCTTAACAAACTTGTATTTAAGTTATATGTGGTGATTGAAATAAGGTTCCTTCAGGAAACTGGGATATGATACCACATGTGCATCATCAATCTGACTATCTTTGGTTCTCAAGGTTAATTCTGGGGACAGTCCGGCTCAGTCATCATCAAAGACAACATGTTTTCTCTCCCAATTATCTATGCTGGCAGTCTGGGCCTTTTCCATCCACTGCGAACAAAAGAAAACATACAAGTGCTGAATGATTTACAATGAAAATTGAAAGAATCATTCAGACAAATACTTAATCCATTCATAAGAGTCAAATGGCTAATACTAACAGTGTTTATCAGGATCCGCATCCAGAATATTTTAATGCGGACGCCCTATTCCACGTTTCAGTATCGGTCAAACATATCTGCCTGTTTTACCTTACTTTAAACAGTGCCTACATAATATTGATATCATTCACATGAAAACGCAATACCTTTTATCCAAAATGTGGTGACAAGTATTTTGTTTATCATATATACATGTCCCATTGCAAGGATACAATGTATTAGGGGCCGACTATGGATTTGATATATAAAGGGATTTTTTGGAGATTTCGCTTATTTAAGGACTGCAATGGAAATAAGAGTTACTTACGACTCTTTTTTTGCATTATCCTTGACATTTAGTGTTGAGTGACATGGCTGAATTAATTCATACTTTGTTATATTGTTTCTGTACGTTTTAATATTTTATTTTGGTATTACACATTTTATGTTGAAATAAATCTATCTATCTATCTATTTAACACAAAACTAGAACTATTGGATTCATACCCCCACCAATGTCCTTGACAAAGCTACAAGGGTAAGATGGGTAATGCACATAACCTTGTTGAGTTGATCATTTGAGTAAAGTTTGAAGAAAATTCTTCCATTAGAATAGGACTTATAGAGCGGACACAAAATATTTTCTAATATTTGATTGTATGTAAATTTGAAGACTTAAAAAGGGACATAACTTTGTCAAAATGCAATACAGAGTTATGAAACTTGACCTGCATATCCAAATAGTGACACTTCATATATATTTTAAGTTTCAAGCATATACATTGTCTAGTTTCAGAAATATTCAAATACATGTTAAAATTTAAGAACATTTTCTAAGTCATTTTTTACCTTCAAGTGTGACTTTGACCTTAAGCCGGCAAAAGGGTAACATGGGTTCTGCACATTCCCTGGTTAATGAGAACATTTCAGCCAAGTTTAAAGAAAATCCTTCAATTAGAGAAGGACTTACAGAGAGGACACAACATAATGTCTCATATTCGATTGTTTGATATTTGACCTTTAATTGTGACCTTGACCTTGAGCTGACACATTGGCAACATGGGTTCTGCACATCCCCTGGTTAATGTGAACATTTCAGCCAAGTTTAAAGAAAATCCTTCAATTAGTGTAGGACTTACAGAGCGGACACAACATAATGTCTAATATTTGATTGTTTGATATTTGACCTTCAATTGTGATCTTGACCTTGGGCTGATACATGGGCAAAATGGGTTCTGCACATCCCCTTGTTGAGGTGAACATTTCAGCCAAGTTTGAAGAAAATCCTTTAATAAGTGTAGGACTTGCAGAGCGGACACAACATAATGTCTAATATTCGATTGTTTGATATTTGACCTTCAATTGTGACCTTGACCTTGAGCTGACACATGGGCAACATGGGGTCTGCACATTCTCTTGTTGAGGTGAACATTTCAGCCAAGTTTAGAGAAAATCCTTCAATTAGTGTAGGACTTGCAGAGCGGACACAACATAATATATAATATTTGATTATTTGATATTTGATTGTTTAATATTTGACCTTCAATTGTGACCTTGACCTTGAGCTGACACATGGGCAACATGGGTTCTGCACATCCCCTGGTTAATGTGAGCATTTCAGCAAAGTTTAAAGAAAATCCTTCAATTAGTGTAGTACTTACAGAGCGGACACAACATAATGTCTAATATTTGATCGTTTGATATTTGACCTTAAATTGTTATCTTGACCTTGAGCTGACACATGGGCAAAATGGGTTCTGCACATCCCCTTGTTGAGGTGAACATTTCAGCCAAGTTTGAAGAAAATCCTTCAATAAATGTAGGACTTGCAGAGCGGACACGACATAATGTCTAATAATCGATTGTTTGGTATTTGACCTTCAATTGTGACTGCTTGAGCTGACACATGGGCAACATGGGTTCTGCACTTCCCCTTGTTGAGATGAACATTTCAGCCAAGTTTAAAGAAAATCCCTCAATTGTATAGGATTCATAGAGCAGACACGATAATGGAGACGGACGGACGCGACAAAGCTAATCCATTTAAGGCCCCCCCCCCCACATTTTGTGGTGGAGATATAATAACAACTTAAATAATGAGGACTATTTTGATTATATGGGGATGTACAAACATTTTGGTAATATTGGAGAAAATCTTCCAGTTAATATCTTTTTATCTTCTGATTTTGCAAAAATGCCGTCCTTATGTTATTCACATTTCAATAAAATGGCTAACTAAGACATTTAATATGGGCGCCTTTATGGAAGAGATTTATTCCAATACTGATACAGACGACAAGAATAGCCCCAACGTTATTAACTTTTTTTTTTTTATCCGCATACGCAATGCGGATACTGATACGCAGACGTAGAATAATAGCCTTACTCATTTTATTATGCATTGCTGAAATAAAGCTAAAGAACTCGTATACATTCATTACAGTTGAAAGCATACCTTCTCGTGTCCTCGTCGCTTGTGGCGGCTCTTGTTGCCCAGCTTGGCCTCCCGGTCAGCTGTCAGCTTGTCCCAGTACTGTTTCTCCTCATCACCTGCACATGAATACAGTGCTACTGAACTTACACATTGAAAGAGATATACTTAAAAATTTTTAGGAATAAAGGTTTATTCAATTTTTGTCACTTAAATTTTACATACATGTATATAACTAGAGGTCTGTGAGTCAGAGCATTATAGGCCCAAGGAATGAGCCGTCGATCTCTGGCCAACTAAGATGCCAATTATGGTGTCTATAAGCTTAATAGGTATCAAGTTATTGAGTGGACAAGGATTTTATGCTCCAGGTCACTGTAGCCTTGACCTTCATTTTACTGACCACCAAATCGATAAAGATCATATTTGGGTCCAGGCAAACTAAGACACCAATTATGGTGTCCATAAGCTTAATAGGTTTTAAGTTATTGAGCGGACAAGGACTTAATGCTCCAGGTCACTGTGACCATGACTTTTGACCTACTGACCCCAGAATCAATAGGGATCATCTATGGGTCATGGCCAACTAAGAAACCAATTATGGTGAATAGGTTTCAAGTTATTGAGTATACAAGACTTTGCTAACGCCGGACGGACGAACAGACAGACGAACGAAGGTCCCTTCGGGCGTATAACAAATGATAGTTTCTCCTAACTTGCTCACCCTGCACTGCAGTGAAAGTGATGCCGTCTGCCTTCATGTCTGCGATAATCTGGGCAGATGCAGCGTCCTTACATCGGATATATCCCTGTGTCTGCTCCTCTACTACATCGATGTACGCCACCTGGGGTGCCTCTCCTATACTGGCCTGCCACAACATGGGGTGTAGAGTTGTTATTAAGAGTGTCACGTTATAATGTACATGTATATATGTTTGATATTTGTCAAGTTGATGTACTATATAAAATTACATGACTCAATAAATATACCGTAGTTCTGTTTTGTTAAGAAGATTCACTTGGGCAAAAAAATTTGACCCCAGTATGCTGTATTATGACAAATGATAAAACTAATTCATCAGAATTAATTCACCAAGTAAGAAAGAATTTTATAACTATCTACTGTTCTGCATTGCAATATGTAGCCTACCTTGAGGTCTTTTCTTCTAAGTGAATGTTCAGCTGTAACCTTGACAATGACATCAGCAACAAACTCGATCTTCTGTCTCTCTTTCTTGGAGCAGTTGTTGGATTCTAAAAACATAGTACAATGTATGTTTCTGTGCAGTTTGTAATTTTAACACTCTGGAAAATATTAGTGATGAATTGTTTCATAACAAGGCCTAAATAAGAAGAAATTGAAGATGCATCCAAACAAACAACTACAGGTAATAAAACCCATGTTTACCAGCAGCCTGTTTGAGGGATTTCTTCAGCATGGCCATACTGGCTTTCTGTAGCTTTAGATACTCTTCTCTCAACACCAGCCACTCCTTCCTGAAATCATGTGATCGAAAAAGAAGTTCAGAAGAAGAACAAGGCTCTATATTGTTTAATTCTAAAGCTTGTTTAACAACAACATGACTAATTGGCTATATCATAGCAATGAAGTCAACCTACCCACACTTTTTCAAGGTAACTTTGCGTAACAAGTACAGAGTGCATGTAATGTCAGTAGCTGACCAATGCCCTGCTTGATTTGGGCGTAGGGAGCCAATTGCCATAGAAATCTTTTCATGACCAAATCACCATGAATGTTATGTGACCATGCCAATGGTCAAGTTTAAGACCTGCATGCAGCTTGGGTGCTCATCATGCTAAAAAGCATTGCTTAAGAAAATCAAGTAATTACAATGTCGCATTATTATACAGATCACACAATTTTTATCATAAAATAAGACAGCTTAAGAAGTAGCGTAGTTAAAAAATAATGAAAAAGTATACTGGTAATCCCTTACTTTGATAATACTCTAAGCTCTGGGATCTCTTTTTCACTTTTGGACTTCTTTCTCCTCCGTCTTTTCTTCTTCTTGTCCTGGTTTTCCTTCCCATTCCCGCCTTCTCCCCCCTCCACTTCGGATCCACTTTTCCCATCTTCATCCTTACCACTTCCCTCCTGCTCTAGCTTAGCCTTTTTCACAGGAACATCAGAGTCCAGTTTCACATCTGATTCCCTTTTCCCCCTAATCTTACTTTCTTTGACATCAACAATTTCTGTATCTAACTTGACCTTCTTTGAGGCTTGAGAGTCTACAACATTTTTCTCCTCAACATTTTCATCAGTCACAGCAACAGCAGATTCTTCACTTGTTCTAGATCTATTCTTCCGTTTTTTCGCCTTTTTCTTCCCAGGAGTAGTTTTACTTTCTTCCTCGGTGTTTGAATCCTTCTCCTTCTCAGGCAGGTTGAAGGTCACCTCAGACTTCTTACGTTTCACGGGGCTGCCTCCAGTCTCAGACTCTGGATTGCTTTCACTGTTTGTTCGTCTTCTCTTGGATTTGCTGGCTTTATTTAGAATTGCTGGCTTTATGTCTGTTTTACCCACATTGTCACTTTGTTTTTCTACCTCTGACTCACTTGTTATCTTAGCATCTGTTTCAGTTTTGTCTTCTGTTGTGCCTTCAGTTTCCATCAATTCTTTCACTTTTTCATCTGTAGCTAATAGTTGAAGTAGAGACATAATATAGAAACATTTTCACAAATGACTGACACATACACTCATATATTGACATTTTCTACAAATATATTTATTTATTCATAACCTAATTTAGTACAAGAACGCTGAATTTTTGGTATTTCCTTCAGTTTACCAACCCAGACTTTACGAAGCAAGTTGGTAGGTAGGATAAGGTAGTATAGTATTTTTTCTTTATAAAGTAATATTGATTTATACTTAGAAACATCATTCTTAAACACCATAAGCAAACAAAAATAATTTTAACAGATTTTACCAATAAAATTGATTGGTGATGGAGCGTTATTTATGCTTGAGTCTATAAAGGGGAAACAGAACCGTGTTCACCTGTGATCTGGTCTGCAGGCAGCTTCTTTTTGATGGCCTCCAGCTGGTGGCTGGACTTGGGGAACATTCCCACACGGCCCGACTCGTCAGCCGGCGGGTTGTTCAGCTCCTGAAATACAAGCACTGGTAAACTGCTTGCAAACACACCAAGCCACATGTGACCAACATTATTCATAGTTTCATTGGAAATTTAATTGGTATCTGTTTTTCTGAAGACTCACAACATCAAGTTCCAATCTTGAATCTTGGATCTAAAATGCACTTATATGTGACAATAGATCAAATTTTGTCAGTCTTTATTAGGCCACTAAATTGAACTTTTTGACTGACAGGCATATCTCTGACAACAACGTAAAGGTATGGTCGGTCAGTTCACCTTGCATGCTGCTGCAGCTCCCTCCACCGTCTCGAACTCCACAAATCCAAACCCCTTCAGGTCGCCTGTGCTGTTGTAGCGAGGCAGACTCACGTACGCCACCTTGCCGCACGCCGAGAACACGCGCCGCACCCAGTCATGGTTCACATTGTGGGGCAGGCACTCCTGCAGATACACACGTGGAATCCAATGATACAAAAGTTTAACCAAAAAAGGTGGGTCAATATATCTATGGATCAATTGATCATGTAAGAACAATCCTACTATAAAGCAATTTGATATGTTTAAGTTTATATAGCTTAGGCCTTTCTAACCATATATGAAAAAAATATTTTTCTTTATTTAATTCAAATATGATACATGACAAACACAATTTACAACATATCATAGTTATAGATCGTTATAATCGATGTATTGCATACATTATTTTCCAAATAATGTTTATTTTTTAAAAGGAAATAGAAATAAACTATTTAGCTTTTTCTCTTTCTTATTAATCACAGGTTTTTTCCCTCCCCGAATTTTTCCCTCCCATTGTTTTTGACACCTAGGAATTATTCCCTCCCATGGTTTTTCCACCTAGGAATAATTCCCTCCCATTCTTTTTCCACCTAGGAATTATTCCCTCTCGTCGTTTTTCCACCTAGGAATTATTCCCTCCCTTCGTTTTTCCACCTAGGAATTATTCCCTCCCGACATATTTTCCATTCCACACTTGTTCCATATCGTCTCTTCTTTCGTGTCATTTGTGCAAAAGAAAAGTGTTGAAAAAATTACAATGATCCGCCGCCAGCCTCCGCGTTTCCAGCCCGCCATATGGAATGTTCATGACACCATGACACAGGGTGAGGCGAGGATGAACAATGCGTGCGAAGCATGGAATAATGGGTTCAAACACCTGGTCGGCCACAGCAACCCCTCGCTGTGGTCAGTTATCACCTGCCTCCAGAAAGAAAATGCCATCATGGAAACTGACGTCTTCCGCCACACACGTGGAGAGTCCATCGCCAGACGAGTGTATTATTTTGATGTCCCATATTCGTTACTCGAAAATCAATCATTGGAAAATCAATTATTTTCAATTATTATATATAATATAATATGGAAAACAACGGGAGGGAATAATTCCTAGGTGAAAATAGCATGGGAGGGAATAATTCCTAGGTGGAAAAATGATGGGAGGGAATAATTCCTAGTCGGAAAAACGACAGGAGGAAAGAATTCTTAGGTCGAAAAACCATGGGAGGGAATAATTCCTAGGTGTCAAAAATAATGGGAGGGAAAAATTCCATATTCCCTATACCACATAGACTGTCCTCTCATCTACGTTGACGGGCGGGAGAATGGGGGTTACCCTCTTCACATGGGTCTTCTCGTCGTTCAACTGAATACAGACACAATAGAATAGGACAATTTTATTAACAGTGATATAACAGAAGTGTTTGTCACTTACATTGCAATTATCATTAAAATATTTACAACAAAAACCTTCAAAGTAAAACTAGAAAATTATTTATTTAAACTGCCTTTGTAATAAAAATTGTGTGAATTCAAGAAGAAAACATGTCAGTGAAGTTTTAAAAGTAGACATATATTAGTTTGACTTTGGAAAAATAGTAAATAAACGATGTCAGTATACCACAAAACAATCACAATTTTAACTTTAACATACATACATTTGTATTAGTAAGAATAACATGATCACCTTTAGCATGTCTGACTTGTTATGTAATGCCTCAGCCAAAACATGAACATCTTCTGTCAAGGATTTGACCCGGTTGAAGTTTAGAAAGGTTTCCAGAGATATGTCTAAAATGAATAGATTATTGCATCAGCAGGTCAAATAAACATTTGTGTAAATACTCTGTAAGTGTATATTGATTTATTCAAAATGATGTATTTTTAACACATTCACTAGATACTGAAGGTATGACAATGGGATTTACTTTATTAATGGATGTAACCTTAACAAAATCATCAAGGTCTCTACAGAGTAAAGATAGTTGTTTTAATTAGCATGGTCGAAAAGATTAGGTATTTAGGCTTTAAAAACATTGATTAACTCATTGTTTGCTGATCTTTTTTTTTTTACTAACATCCATCTGTTGTAGCCTCAATAGCTTTCTTCAAAAATCTATCTTTATGAAGATTGGCATCGCTGAAGTAAAACTCCATCTGAAAAGGAATAAATGACCATGTAAAATGGTAAAACATAAAGTTCATAAGAAATAAATCAAACGGTATCTCTAAACTTTTGATATTATATGTTATGTATTTGGAAAAATACACATGTTATTAAGACACTACAAAATAAATAGTCCAGGCTCTGCATTCTACTAAGGGTGGCACATGTACCTGATTGCGTATGTTTGTGTAGACAGACTTCATCCGGTGCCTCGGTTTCTTTGTCCTTGTGTCGTTTGCACTGTTGCTCTCCATATTGGTTGATTCACTGAAAATTCAAAATTACAAAGATGTACAATAATATTTACTCACAAACACACAACTACTTCTGTGACCACAGAACTTTTAATTAACAAGTGGTAAATAGTAGAGTGGCTTATAAGTTTCAGTGCTTGCTCTCTGCATTGAAGGAGAAATCTGTAATGTGTAAGGCCCCTATTCCATGTCTCTTTATCAGTATCCGCATTGCGTATCCGAATAAAAAATGGAACAAGGTAAATAATGTTGGGGCTATTCTTTTCATCCGTATCAGTATCCAGATAAATCTTGTCCATATAGAATAAAAGCGTCCATATAGAATCACTCAGTGAGCCATTTTATCCGGATGCAGATGACATACGGACAGCATTTAGCAAAATCAGGAGATAAAAAGATATAAACTGAATGATTTTCTCCAATATTACCAAAATGTTTGTTACTTGTACATACCCATATAATCAAAAATGGTCTTTAAATACTTGTCATTTTGTGTGAAATTAGCAAAATCGCAATGATTTTCTCTTTATATGTCAAATCCATAATCTAATACATTGTATCCTTGCAATAGGACATGTATATATGATAAAAAAAATAATTGTCACTACATTTTGGATAAAAGGTATTGCATGTTCATTTGAATGATAACGATAGTGTTCATTTAACTAGACACTCAGTAGAAAGGATCGACAGCGCCAGTACCGTACATATTGAATATGTAATTTGCCAGACTTTGTTCTTAGGAATTGTTTATTAAAACATATTTGTACCCTTTATATTTGAATAGTTTATTTGTTTAAAACTTTACTGAGGAGTTATTATTTATATGCGTTGTCTTGAGTGTTATCCAGGGTAAATGATATATAAGTCTAAAGAGGAATTTGAGGAAATTGTAGAAGTGCTCGCACAGGTAACAATATTATGTAGACACTGTTTAAGTTTAGGTCAAAACAGGCAGATACGTTTGATGAATACTGAAACATGGAATAGGGCGTCCATATTATAATCTTCCGGGTACAGATCCTGATCCAGATACTGAGACACGGCTTAAGTTCTATGCCCAGGTAAACAAGTCACTTCACCCCAGGGTTTAGTCACCTTACTTTAAAAAGCCTGTCTCAGTGTCTTTATATTGGTGTCTTTTTCAGGTTTAAATACCATTATCACCATCATTAACAATAGATCTTTCTGTATGCAGGCAGGTCATATGCATAACACAAAGGTCCAGTTCTGAAGTGACATTGGGGAGGAGTGTTAGTTCCCAACGTAGAACTCGAACCCACAACCCTTGGTACACCAGTCGCTGCTCTCCCAACTGAGCTAGCCACCCAACTGGTCTTGGGCCTTGTCTCCAGCCATATTTCACTACACTTCACAGGAAACTTCAACTTTATACTGCCAAAAGTCAATACTGACTACAGTAGGTATGTGGCAATTCCAGATAAACCCGGCAGCCATGTTTGTTTATCTCAACTGTATTCGGTTGGCGTTAAGTGCGCTGGGGGCTATCCCCGAAATGCGTGTTGTTCATTGGTTGTTGTGAGGTAT